>Ga0207010_1002_pt1 | contig 107327 bp, 77 predicted proteins | sample Alteio_BWMinCont_82_FD_153465 | JGI IMG/M metagenome (GOLD analysis project Ga0207010, IMG submission 153465) | Enriched cells from forest soil in Barre Woods Harvard Forest LTER site, Petersham, Massachusetts, United States -... | ecosystem: Environmental > Terrestrial > Soil > Temperate forest >...
GTGCTGTTTGCTCGAGTACTCAGCGACTTGTTGATCAAGTTATGGAAAGAATTGCAATTCGGGGTCAGACCCACAATTGCAATTTGGATTCTGAAATTGCAATTGTGGGTCTGACCCCGAATTGCAATTTTATTGCCAATAGGGGGGATTGGTGAGGGCGCCGTCGGCATTATTGACGTTGACGACGTTGACTTGGCTGATGTTGAGGGCTTGCATGTAGCCGACGACGAGTAGGGGGTTGGAGACGGCGACTTCGGAGAGGGAGCCTTGGTTAATATCAGCATCTGTTTTGCCAGCGAGTTTGAGGACAGCGGTCTGCAGTTGATCTTCTTTGACGTTGGAGTTGTTGACTAGGGGCTCGATACCATAGTTGAAAAGATTGCCGACCGCCAGTACGACTGTTTTTGGGGCAGAGAGTTTACTTTTAATAAATTGTGATGCTTCGTCTGCAGCTTGAGCGGCATATTGGATAGACATTTGCATATCGGCGGTGCTGATGGGGTTGGGAGACTGTACTTGTTTGATATCTTTTTGTTCCACTTCCTCGATAATGGTATTTTTGAATGGGATGGAAGCAGTTTTTCCTTTTTCGACATGGTAGGTTCCATCGGAGGTGAGGGTTGTCAGCTGCATGCTGCCGCCACCGATGTCCCAGACGACGACATCATCGGGAGTGTAGGACGTAACGGCTAAGGCACCGCGGAAGGCTAGGATCCCTTCTTCATCTTGATTGATTATCCTGACATGGACGCCGGTTTGCTTTTCGATCTCGCCAGAAAATTCTTTGGCATTGGCGGCTTGTCTAAAGGCCGCGGTGGCGACAGCGACTACTTTTTTGACGTGGTAGTTATCGGAGGCTAGTTTCAGTTTACGGATACCTTCTATCCCTTGAGCTTTGATATCTTTGTTGAAGGTGTTATTGGAAGAAAGCTCCAGTTCTTTTTGATAAGGGACTTTGATGCTTTCCTCGTAGAGTGTAGAGATGATTTTATTGGTTTTGGTGTCGACTTTAGCGATTTTTAGATTAGTAGCACCTGATCCAATGTCCATGGCAGCTCTGATTTCGGTGGTATCTTGTGTTCCTTGTTGCATTGGTATCCAGAATGTCATTAGAATGATGAAGACAATGATGATCAGGATTAAGAAAGTACGCTTATTCATAGCCTTCTCCTTTTTTCATAAATAACCAGGACACAAGTGCAAGATTGATGCCAGAGGATTAAATGGACGTTGAAGAATTACAGAAGATAATGATTATAAAGGGTTTAAAGCTTAGCGTGGCTGAGTCATGCACGGGCGGTAGTTTGAGTGCCACATTAACGCAGATCCCTGGTTGTTCTAAGTATTTTCTTGGGGGGATAGTAGCCTATTCTAACGATTTAAAAAAGAAGTTATTGGGAATATCCCCAGCTGTGCTTGAGAAAGAGGGAGCGGTTAGTGAAGCAGTCGTTGTGCAAATGGCTGAGGGAATGCTGCGCTTGAGCGGCAGTGATTACAGCATTGCTGTATCGGGGATCGCTGGTCCAGAAGGGGGCACGAATGAAAAACCCGTAGGCACTATTTGGGGAGCCATTGCGCAAAAAAATGGCAATACTGAAACATACAAGTTTTTGTTATCTGGAAAGCGTCAGGGGATCTTCCAACAGACCTGTGAAAACTTGCTTGCTAAATTGTTGGAAAAGCTTTATGAAGAAGAATTACCAATGGGAAAATGACTTATGGCCACACAATTTGTCACTGGGATTGTTTCGACGGAAGACAGTTACAAAGCCGGAAAAGAGGTCGCCCGGCAGACCCTCAATAAGATCAAGCACAATCAAAAGCCGGACTTAGCAGTCATATTTAGTTCGGCAAAGCATGATTCTGATGCCGTGATGCGCGGCATCAAAGAAGTGACAGGGGATCTGGCAATTATAGGGTGCAGTTCAGCCGGTCAATTTACTGAGGATGGGACGTTGAAGGACGGCCTAGTGTGTGCCATGATCGCGTCGGACAACCATCGCTTCTATACCGGCCTTGGAACTCATCTCAAGAGCAATCCGGTAAAAACTATCAAAAATGCTTGCACGTCTTTGCCTGGGCCCAATTATTTATATCCGGAACAGTCGGCGATTTTACTCATTGATGGACTCGCCTTTAAAGGAGAGGAGGCGGTCCTGGCAGCCTCGAGTGTACTTGGTCCGAATGTGAAGTTTGCCGGCGGAGCCGCCGCTGACAACCTGGCGTTCAAGGAAACCAGGGTATTTGGCAATAATCAGTCTTTATCTGATGCCGCAAGTCTTTGTTTAATTCAGTCGAAAGATCCGGTTATTATTACTCTTAATCATGGCCACAAGCCAATTTCAGAGCCATTGCGCATTACTAAAGCCAAGGACCACATCTTGTATGAAGTAGATGGCAAGCCTGCTTTGGAAGTATGGAAAGATTGCATCCGCGAGCGGGTAAAAAAGCAGGGCATTGATGTTGATCGGCTTAATTTAGCTGAGCTTTCGAAGCTCTTTTTGACCTACGAGGCAGGGCTCTTGACAGGGACAGATTATAAGGTCCGTTTTCCCGCTTCATGCAACCCAGACGGCTCGATGAATTTTGTATGTACGATGATGGAGGGAGCCGTCATTAAAATCATGTTCAGCGACCCGCATCATCAGATGGAATCGATCCGTCTAGCCTGTCAGAAGGCGTTAAAGGCTGCCCATGGGATTGATATTGCCGGCGGCATTGTCTTTGATTGCGCTTGTCGGGCGATGATTTTACAGGACGAATTTCCCAAAGCAGTGGAGCTGGGCAAGAATATGATTGGGGGAGTACCCTTTATTGGCTGTGAAACTTATGGGGAAATTGCTATGGAAATTGGCGAGTTGAGCGGATTTCACAATACGACAACGGTCATCATGTTGTTCCCAACATAAGAACTATTAGGCTTTAATTTATGAACCCTTCCAAAATAACGCTTCAGGAGCTGATTGCCAGCTACAAGGAAAGCCTTGGAGTGGAAGGGGCTGAGCAGTTGATCAGACAGGTTTTGGTAAAGGCTTGTTTTTCCTCAGATCAAGGTGAATTTACTAAAAGTGAAGCACTCAAAATCTGCAGGGTATTAAAGCAATACCCAGGTTTTATTGGCATCGTTGGCGGAATTCTCAATTCCCGCATCATGATTAAATAACTGGAACTTGGACAAGATTTTGGTGCGCTGATTCATCTATGCTCACTCCTTTTATAACATGATTCCAGAGGGTGTGTATGTGGTGACCAATGCATCTGCCACTAAATCGAAAGTATTTAATACGCCCATCGGCACATTTGATTACACCTATTTAAGCCATTACCGTTACGCCGTTGGGATCGATCAAAAAGAAAACGAGGCCGGAAGATTTCTTGTTGCTACGCCGGAAAAAGCACTTGCCGACTTAATTCATTTCAAAAGCAGGAAATTGGAAGGCAAAGATTTGTTAACCGATTTATTAGAAGCTAGAAGGATTGATGAAGATCTTCTTAAAAACCTCGATAAAAAACATCTGTTTGAGATCGGCGATCAGTATCGCTCAAAAGCTGTCACAAATCTAATTAATGTTCTAGGTATGTTATGACTAATTCAAATATAAAAAGTATCTACGATCGATATCAAAACTCAAAAATCAGCGAACAGACAAAAATTCGTGAAATTCTTCAGCAAACAGCCCTTTTAGGGCTAGAGAGGCATGGATTTTTCGAAAAAACCGCTTTTTACGGTGGCACTGCTTTGCGTATTCTTTATGGTCTCGATCGCTTTAGTGAAGATTTAGATTTTTCTCTTTTAAAACCTCATGAAAATTTTGACTTTGCTCCTTTTTTTAGAAGGAATGAGAAAAGAGCTCTCATCATTCGGTTTTAATATGGAATATCCAAAATAAGATTCCTTTAAGCCTTAATTATTTAGAAGCCTGTATAAAACAATCGGGAAATCTCGAACCTACGAAAACTTTGGACCGTCATCTCTTGATCGAGATGTTGAAGGCCAGAATCTGTACAATTGATTGGGAAAGTGCAAAGGCTGATATGAGGTCATTTATTGCAGATTCTCAGAAGCTCGACATTTGGTCCCCTCAATTTTTTTCTGAGCTAATTAATCACATGCAAATAGAGTGAATGAGCTTTCAATTATCTTTTCGTTCTATAAAGATTTTACTGTCGGTAGAAGGATCTGTCACATTGAAATGGGCAATGCAAGCCCTGCCCATTTCATAACAAACCCCTGATCCATCCCTTTGTAGAGAAAAAAAACCGCAAGGTTTCCTGCAGTTTTTTTTATTACTTTTAGAAGACCTTTTCGATTATTTCCATTGCCTGTAGGCAATAGTAGCGACGGTCAGGCAGCCCAGCGCAAACCAGGTTGAATTGAATGGAATATTAATGCTTCCAATGAGTCGTATAACTACTACTGCAGCCTCATAAATGAAATTAAAAATAGGCTTCACAACTTTCCAAATGGCTTCTAAACAAGGGTCAATCACGTGTGTAAAGATAGGAGCAATGACATAGTTGCAAAGAGCTTTAACAGTCTTATGCATCACTTGCCACGTAAAATAGGAATTTTGATCGCTGCCTGCAAAAACAGCATAGACTGTCGAAATGATTGCAGCAGTTCTAGCAGCGCCGGGAATTGGATTCACAGCACATAGACCATAAAATAAAGCACCGGAAAGATCTTTGCTTAGATCATTTTGATTAATAGTTTTACCCGAGAATAAAGATCCGATGGTGCGTGCACCCATTTCAGCAGCGTTAATACCACACCAAACTGAGCTGATTTGTGTCCACTGGGTGCTTGTAGGTAGATATGATCCCACAGTTGCAACATAGGGTTGGATTGTAGATTGATAGTTTTGTTGTAAAGAACTTAAATTAAACATAAAAACTCCTTTTTGTTTTGTTAATCAATTTAATAAAAACCAGTCTAACAAATAAAAGTATTAACGTAAAGTAAAAAAATAACAGTAAAAAAATAACAAAATTCTATTTACAAAAAAATATCATTTGATGTAGAATTAGCCCTTATTATTTCTTTAAATAATCTTTAAGGTTATTTGGTATATTGGTTAAAAAAAACAAAATAGGATAAAAAATGACGATACAATTTATTGAAAACCCCCCATTTGTCGTAGATTTAACCCAATATACTCGTGGGAAAACTCCTGTAAAGGAATCAACCCAGCTTAAGAAGATCGGATATGTGACCTCGACTATTCTCTCCTCCTTTGGCCGTGCCCTTTTTTTAACACTCTCGACGAGCGCCTCATCTTTTAAAATCAACGTATTGGGATTTTACGGTTCCTGGACCAATTTCCGCTTAAATCAGGACATCGTCTTATTTTTATTTAAAACGATCATCTGGTCAGGACAATTGACCTGGTGTGCCGCTGTCACAACTCTCCGTTTGGCAAACGAAAGATTTGCACCGATGGAAGAACAGCGCCACTCTCTCTCTCATTATAATCCTGAAATTGACATGGGCCATATCCAAACAAACGAACTGGAATTAAATGCTTCTTCAGTACCAAAAAATGTTAAAGTCAGTGATTTGGAAACGTTTTTCGATGCGATCAATTTCAAAAATAAAGACCATCCAGGCTATATTCCTCCGACAAGTCGCAGAGAAGCAACTACAGAATATACTGTCGAGGAATTGAAGGAAGGCTTGTTGAACTTCACTTCAAAAGTGAACAATAGAGTTGCTTTCCTGGGTACTCCACCCGCTTACGACACTCCTCGCCTGCTTGCCTTCTATCAACAGATCGAAGATGCCGTCCGTTTGTCAATCCACAAATCAAATCAAGATCTCGAAGCTTTTCAAAACCAGAATGGAATGGACATTACTGCTTATGACAGACGTACAATGCAACTTTACAAAAATATTCTGGAAGACCGCGCACGCATGGTCCTCGACCTAGCTATTGCAGGCAAACACTGTGGTGCCCGTTTCATGGGCGAAGCGATGAGCGTCCACAGTAACTTTTATGGCGAAAGTGTGTCCCAGGATGGCACTCTTGGCGACCATATGATCGAGCTGCTGGCAGCCAGAAGAAACGTTCTTGCCCAAAGGCAAATCGAAAAGGAATTGGGATTTAACACTCACGCCTATACAATGTACTATCAGAATATGGGCCCCATTTTGGCCCTACCCGGATCAAAAAATATCATCGAGCATCTTTCCAAAGCATTCGATAAAGAGAAACATTTAAAAAGCTATTTTAAAGAATACACTGTCAAATTCGTCATCGATACGTTCCAGGAAGAAGTCAAGAAGTCACAAGCTTTCAGAACTAAACTGATCGATTGGATGAAAGAGCAAATTAACACCTGGAATGTCGAAGAGATCCAACAGCGCGCTCCTGAAATATTGAGAAGAATTTTACCTGTCATCAATGGGACTTATGAACTTGATCAGACAACTAATGAAGATGTCACTGCGTTCTTTACAGTCCTTGCACACCTTCAACAAAACAATATTGCCCTTCCAAGCATAGATAGAGGTTGGGATCAATTCTTATCCGAACTCTTTGCCCTTGACCAAGTCAAAGCTCAATTCCCTGGCAAGCCTGCTGAAAGGCTTAAGAAATTCAAAAGAATTAAAGATCTGCTATCTGAAAAAACACTTGGAAAAGAATTAATTTGTCAGCTTAAAGAAAATATCTTGCTCTATCGTGAACAAGTGATTCAAAAATTAAGCCAGCAACAAAAAATCAATGAAATCAAGAAAATGATCCATCTTCCAGATGAAACCATCGATCGAATCCTCTCCGGCAAGGCGCAGGCTGAAACTGTCATCAGGGATAACCTTGATATCGAACGCCGCAATGAATTTATTAATCATATGAATGTCGAAGAAATCGAGACCAATGGGCTCTCTAAAGCGATCATGGAGTGGTTGCTCGTTTCCCATCATATATTTAATCCAAAGATCACCGGCGAAAAACCATTAACCTGCAGAGTAAATGTTCTAGCTCCCGGTATTAAACAACATATTAGTATTGTCTATGGAAGTTTTGAAAGAGATTTGAATAATCCAAGTGAGACACTTAAAAAAGAACTAGAGAATAAGTACCTCATGAATTCAAATGTCAATCGGGAACAATCAGAAGCTCTGGCCTCGAGAATTATCACTGAAAACCCTCACCTATTCGCTTCGGATAGATATCGCTTTAATACTGATTCGCGAAGGGCAGAGGTTTTAACTTATTTCTATGAAAGTGCAGCACAAAAGAACTCGGATCTTTCGAATTACGCTTTACCTGATCCAAAAGTCGAAAAGGTCATCCATCAGAAATTTAGAAAGCTTAAGGTTTACGCATATATTAATAATACAGTAGGAAATGAACTCTTTAAAATAACCTTGAGCTGTATTGTTGCCTACGCAACCTGGAACATAATGAACCGCCATTATGCGCAGACGGCAAATCTGGCTGGCAGGGCAACCCAAATCATCATCAACAATGCTCCGGAAACCGTCAAAGTCCTCAATAAAGCGATGGATATTAAAAAGTATGTCTTAGAAAATTGGTTTATTATTATAGGCGGAATAATAATTGCTAAAGCAGGTTTTTCATTGTTACCAAAAATACCTTATGTTACCGAAAAGATCAATTCCATCAACCTATTTGATCTCTTTTTACTACCCTACACTGCTACGCAGACAGTAACCAGCTATACTTTTGGTAAAATAATTGAGTCTTTAGCTTTTACTTGGAATCAGTGCAATAATATTACCACGTTTTTTCAAAGCAAAACAAGGACTGCAGCAACTGAAATAGTGAATCTTCAAAAAGAGCTGTCGGCAAGATCCTGGAGAACCATAGTCAAGGAAACAGCTCCGGCAGGTGTTTGAAGAGGTGAAAGGAAAATATGGACTGACCAGATCAGACCCCTATCACCCATCACAAATGTGCCCAAGTGGCAATAGGCCTTGGATTAGAATCCGAAATGATCGAGATCACCCTTTCTTTGACAGAGTCAATGATGGTTACGTGAGATTGGCCGGAGATTAATTCGAATTTGCTGTTGGGCAAATTAGGAAAACTAGTTTCGCTGGGAGCAACTCTCCAGTCAGATGCTGAGGCCATAAACACTCTCTCAACGACCTTTCCGGTTTGTTTGTAACTTCGTGATTTTTTTCCCATTCTACTAAATAATCGGTTGCCCATCTCCCACGAAATTTTAATTCTTCAACCATGTTAGAAGTAAAGCCAAAACATTTTGACAACCCGAGATTATGGGTCCAATTGATTAATTTAGTTCCGCAATGTGGTCCTGCAATGGATATTAACTTGATATACAAAGAAATAGAGAAGCGCTCTTCATTCGATTGAAGAGTGAAAAACAGATCTTTGGGAATGGTAAGAGATACATCAGAAAAAACATGTTTGGAAAGACCAGGAAAGTGATCCGAGATTTTCTTATTCGCCCCTAAACGATCTACATAGAAGTCAGGATTCTTTTGCATATTTATAAAAATCTCTGTTACTAAGATTGCATATGGCTTGCTAGAAGCTTGCAGCTACGACTGGACGGCTGCATCGACTGTCTCTTGCCTAATGTAGCTGTTGCCGATTGAAAGTCCCAAATCAGAACCTGAAGATAATCTTGGATCAAAACTCATTATTAATCTCCTTTTAATTCATAGTGATGTTTCATAACAAACTAGATTAAAAATAAATTTAATTATAAAAATTGTAATATTAATTTTTTAATAAAAGTATTTTTCGAGATAAGATTATTTTATGCTTAATCCAACACTCGATATACAAGTATTAGGTCTTTATTTTAACACCAAATCTTCGGCATCGTCGACGTGCATCATTTATCTCACTGGAACCAATAAAATTTTCTCTAAGGTTTACCCCTTTTAACTGGTTTAAAAGGAATAAGGTGAGATGATTGAAAAATGCCCGGTTCGTTTCAGCCTAGCCCAAACCTCGAATTTCTCAAATTTGGGGTTCTTTTTAAGAAGATATCCCTTGCAGTTTAACTAAAAAATTGTTATGAGTTTACTTATTATTTTCTAATAAAGAATAGCATGAAATTTTATTTTTCTTTTCTCTGTTTGGGTGTTGTTATTTTGTCTAGTTGTAGCAATTGGAAGGCGGAATCTTTGTATCCGGTTCCCTCGCAGGCGTTGACATCTGCGGTAGATAGAGCTGGAGGAAAGTCCGGATTTGAGCAGGGAGCTCTACCGGAGGATTGGTGGACCTTATTTAAAGATCCGCAGCTGAATGAATTTATATCGCTGGCATTAGCGCAAAGTCCATCGCTGCAGAAAGCACGGGCACAGATTACTTTTGCAGCCGCATCGGCCGATCGGGTGAAAGCTGCCTTATTTCCCACCTTGAACTGGAATGCCGACACGTCGCGTCAAAAATTGAGCACCACTGGTGTAATCCCCTTCGGCACTCCTTCGTCTACAGGTGTCCAGCCGATAGTGGCCCCTACAACTTCAAGCATTCCAGAATACTTTACTCTTTATGAAACAGAGTTAAATTTTGCCTATGAGTTTGACTTCTGGGGAAAGAATAGAAATACCTTCCGTTCAGCTTTAGGGGAGGTGCAGACTAGGGTTGCAGAGGAAGCGTTTGCGCGATTGCAGCTTTCTTATGCTGTAGCGCAAGCCTATTTCCATTTGCAGACCGATTACAAAAGAGAATCTGTTCTAAGCTCGCTGGTTCAAGAAAGGATGGAGTATCGCGATCTGATCCAGAGGCGGATTAACGCCAATGTCGATACAGCTTTGTCGTTACAGAATGCCGAGTATTATTTAGCGCAGGCCAAGCAAACCCTCTTGGCCTTGCAAGGGGACATTGCGGTCACTGAAAATCTGCTAAAAGCCTTGATTGCCGGTAACTTTGAAGAAGAGATTTGGGACGTCACTATACTGGATGAGCCGCTACCATCGGTTCCATTGCCGCGGGACCTGCCGCTGCATTTAATTGCGAGAAGGCCCGATATCATTGCCCAGCTTTGGGTGATTGAATCGGCTGGCCGGCAGATTGAAGTGGCCAAGGCTGGATTTTACCCTGACTTCAACTTGACCGGATTTTACGGGTATCAGACGATCCATTTCCGCGAGTGGTTTAAATGGCCCAGTTCCTATTTTGATGCTGATGTGGCAGTCAGTTTGCCCATTTTTGATGGTGGAAGGCTGATAGCCAATCTGAGGGGCAGCGAGGTCAATTATGACCTGGCAATAATCAAATATAACGATCTGGTGATCAATGCAGCCAGAGAGGTGCTCGATGGAATTGCGGTATTACGCAATCAGATGGATCAGCTGCAAGTATTGGAAGCAAAAAGTAGTACACAGGAAAAGCTTTACAATTTAAGTGCTCTGCGCGTTGAGCATAATATAGATACAAATCTCGATAAATACCTCAGTCAGGGCACCTATCTGGTATCTCAGGATGAAGAAGTTGTTGCTGAAGGAAATGCAGTTCAGGCGATGCTTGCATTAATTAAAGCCCTTGGAGGTGGTTATGACACATGTTATGAAGGTTAATCATGAATGATAGCAATCAAGTTAATCCTGAACAAAATAATGTGCGCCGGAACAAAGTCATTATTGGGTTTACATTTTTTCTGGTGATCCTCGCCATCGCGTGGCTGATTCTTTATCTTCTCTATTTCCAGTTTTATGAGTCTACTGATGATGCCTATGCTAATGGGTGTCAAATCGATATTAATCCAGTGATTTCTGGCTATGTCGCAGCCTTTTATGCCGATGATACCGATTTGGTCAAGGAAGGTCAGCTATTGGTCCGTCTGGATCCAACCCCCTTTCAAATTGCCTATGAGAAGGAAATTAGCAACCTTGCAGCCACTGTATTGCAAGTGAAACAAATATACGACAATGTGGATGTCAGCCGCTTTAATGCCGAAAATAAAAAAGTCGCCTTGTCTAAAGCACAATTTGATTATAACAACCGTCAAAAACTGGTAGGGGTGCAGGCTGTCTCGAATGAGGATTTCATCCATTCAGGTGATACTCTGACCACTGCCTTCAACGAAGTCAAAATTGCAGAGTATCAATTGAGGGTGGCTCAGGATGCAAGGGGGGTGACCGACATGGAACATCATCCCATGATTGAGCAATCCAAAGGCAATGTGCGTCAGGCCTATTACTACTTGAAACACTGCGATATATTGGCGCCAGTGACAGGCTATATTGCTAAGAGGTCGGTCGATGCAGGTCAGTGGGTGACTCCAACGACCGCCATGATGGCATTGATTCCGCAAAACTATGTTTGGGTGGATGCCAACTTTAAGGAAACGCAACTTGCCTATATGCGGATTGGACAGACGGCTACAGTTTGGCTAGACATCTATGGATCAGGCATCAAATATCAGGGAAAGGTACTGGGTATTTCGGCTGGTTCAGGTAGTGCATTTTCACTGATTCCACCACAGAATGCCACAGGGAACTGGATTAAAATTGTGCAGCGTTTGCCTGTCAGAATTAGTCTTGATGCTGAAACGCTAAGCCATTATCCTACGCGTATTGGATTGACAGCGAATGTCGATGTGGACATTACCGATCAAAATTTGCCAATGCTCGCTCAATTCCCCACTGAAAGGCCTTTGCAATCAACTACCGTTTTTGACATCGAACTAGGCAAAATCAATGCTATCATCGATGAAGTCATACAGAAGACCATTAAATGAAGCCCTATTATACTGGTGGACTGCTGGTACTTTTGAATGTGGCGCTTGGGTTGGGAACTTTCATTCAAGTCCTAGATACTTCTATCGCGAACGTGGCTATTCCTTATATTGCAGGCAACTTAAGTGTCAGCGCTGATCAAGGAACGTGGGTTATCACCTCATTTGCTGCCAGCAATGCCATTGTATTGCCTTTGACAGGATGGCTTTCAGATTATTTTGGAAGTGTGAAATTATTTGTCTGGTCGGTGCTGCTTTTTGCTTTTTTTTCTTTTCTCTGCGGGTTTTCTAGCAGCTTGACGATGTTGGTCATCTGCAGGGTCTTCCAGGGAGCTGTTGCAGGCACTTTGATCCCATTATCTCAAAGTCTTTTGACAGCAAGCAATCCGCCGGAGAAGCAGGGATCGGCCCTGGGGTTTTGGGCAATGATTGTCGTTGTGGCACCTGTGATGGGTCCGATTGTAGGAGGCTATCTGACCGATGAGTACTCCTGGCCGTGGATTTTTTACATCAATATTCCGATCGGCATATTTTCTGCAGGCGCCGTCTGGTATTTTTTAAAAGACCGCGAAAGTGAAATAGTGCGCAATCCGATTGACTGGACCGGACTTGCCCTTCTTTCAGTTGGTGTTGGCAGCCTTCAGGTCTTGTTAGACAAGGGTAAGGATCTGGACTGGTTCGAATCGAATGCGATCATCGCTCTGACTGTTATAACTTGCATTTCTTTGGCTTACTTCGCCATATGGACCTATTTTCAGAAATTTCCGATTGTAGACTTTTCTTTTTTCAAAAACCGCAATTTTGCCATTGGATGCGTGCTAATCACTGTTAGCTTCATGCTTTATTTTAGTAGCGCGGTGACAATGCCACTATGGTTGCAAACAGAGCAGGGGTACACGCCATTTTGGGCGGGAGTAGCTATTGCTCCGGTAGGCATTCCTGCGCTATTTTTAGCGACCACCATTGGGAAAAATTTAAATCGGGTTGACCTACGTCTTGTATCTGCCATGAGCTTTGTCTTTTTTTCAGCCGGATTTTTTTATCAAACTTATTTTACGACACAGGTCGATCTTGTAACGATCATGCTATCACGATTTTATCAAGGTTTTGGCATCGCTTTCTTTTTCCTGCCGTTGGTGCAGCTGTCCTTAGGAAATATCCCTAAAGAAAGATATGCAAGCGCTGCAGGGATCTTCCATTTTGTCCGTATCCTTGTGGGAAGCGGTTTTGGCACTTCTCTCTCGATTGTCTTGTGGTCGCGGCTTGAAATCTTCCATCATGCCCGTTTGTCTGAACTTGACACCATTTACCGCCCCATCACGGACCAGTTTTATGATTACATGTATAACTTTAGTAATATTTTTACCATGCCGGTGGTCAACCGCATACTCGATCAGGAAATTGAACAACAAGCCTACTTGCTATCTATCAATGACCTGGCTTGGTTATCAGCCTGGCTGTTCCTCCTGCTGATCCCGTTTGTCTATTTCTGCAAATCAGTCAAACCAACCACTGCCCCCGCCCCGGCCGCCCACTAAAAAAATTAAACACAGAGGTACAGAGGTACAGAGATCACAGAGAGTTCGCTAGGATAATACAAATTAATTCTCAAAATTAACTTTTACATCATTACTTTCTCTGTGATCTCTGTGCCTTTGTGCCTCTGTGTTTAATTTGTCAGCGACTTTTTTGCCAGCAGTCTTTGGCGATCTGAAAGGCTTCCTGGGTGTGGATAAGGAGGACGCGGACCTTAGAATTGTCTGCTGAAAGGACCGTGTCTTCTTTGCTGTTGAGATTGTCGTTCAGTTTGATATTGAGGAATGAGAAGTTATCGCATACTTTTTTTCTGATGAACGGTGAGTTCTCACCGATGCCGGCGGTGAAGATGAGGAGGTCAATGCCTTGTAGCGAGGCGCTCATGGAGCCGATGCAGGCATTAAGTCTATGTAGATAAATATTTAAGGTTAGTTCCGCACGTTCGTTTCCTGCATGTGCCAGTTCGAGGATGTCGCGCATGTCACTTGAAATATCTGAGATGCCCAAGAGGCCAGATTTCTTATAAAGTTCGGTATAAAGCTCTTCGGCCGTACGATTTTTTTTCATCATCAGGTAGAGCAGGATGCTAGGATCGACCGATCCGGAGCGGGTGTCCATCATCAATCCTTCGAGGGGAGCAAATCCCATGGTAGTGTCGATGCTTTTGCCGTTCTTGATAGCGCAAAGGGAAGCTCCGGAGCCAAGATGGCAGATGAGGATTTTAGCGTGAGATAGTTTTTCGTTGAGCACTTTTTCGGCGCGCGAGTAGCAATATTGGAAGCTGATACCATGAAAACCAAACCGCTGGATTCCTTCTTCGTATCTTTTATAGGGGAGGGGATAAATCTTGGCGGCATCGCTAAGGGTATGATGAAAGGCAGTATCGAAAACTGCCATTTGTGGTTTATTGGGGAAAAGCTTTTCCATGATTTCGATGCCGACCAGACCGGCCGGATTATGCAGTGGTGCGAGTTCTGAGAGTTCGTGGATTTTATCTTTCACTATTTGATTGATGAAGACGCTTTCTTGAAATTCTTTTCCCCCGTGAACGATTCGGTGTCCTATCATATCGATTTCATCGAAGGAGGAGATGACGGCGGTTGATCCATTTTGCAAATATTCGATCATCGTCTTAATGGCGCTGTCAGGGGATTTCTTTCGTAGTTTTTGTGTGACTGATGCACCATTATAACTGGTCACCTTCAAGTTGATATCATCGCTAGAGCTCTTCCATTCGAGCTGTCCTTCCCATAATGGGAGCATCGGGTCGTCAGGCAGTTGTTGAAATTCGTAAAGTTGGCATTTAACTGTGCTTGATCCGCAGTTGAGCACTAATATTTTCATCATTTATCCCTTTTCTTATGTTATAATTGCTTTTCGCAAATTTAAGTAACTCTTTTTCTTTATTAGGGATTGGATGATAATGGGAAAAAAGGATGGACCATGAACGAGCCGTTATCGCCTGAACTTTTGCAGAAGATAGACAGCTATTGGAAGGCAGCTAACTACCTTTCGGTTGGTCAACTTTACCTATTGAAAAATCCGCTTTTGCGTGAACCCTTGAAAATAGAGCATATCAAACCGCGCCTCCTTGGACATTGGGGCACTGTCCCAGGATTGAACTTCATTTACGTCCATCTGAACAGAATCATCAAGCAGCATGATCTGAATATAATCTACATCACCGGACCGGGCCATGGCGCACCCGGAATCCTTGCCAATACATACTTAGAAGGAACCTACTCAGAGTTTTATCCTGCCATCTCCCAAGATGAAGAGGGGATGCGCCGTTTTTTCAAACAATTCTCTTTCCCCGGAGGCATCCCCAGCCACACTGCACCTGAAACACCGGGATCCATCCACGAAGGGGGCGAGCTGGGCTATTCATTGGTTCATGCATATGGAGCCGCCTTCGATAATCCCGATCTGATCGTCGCTTGTGTGGTAGGGGATGGCGAAGCTGAGACCGGTCCTTTAGCCGGCAGTTGGCATTCGAACAAATTTCTCAATCCTGTTATCGACGGCGCCGTGTTGCCGATCCTTCATCTTAATGGCTACAAGATCGCCGGTCCGACAGTACAGGCCAGAGTGCCCAGGGAAGAACTACACGACCTTTATTATGGCTATGGCTACAAACCTTACTTTGTGGAAGGGTCTGATCCCAAAGAAATGCATCAGCTGATGGCCTCGACGCTTGATAGCGTGATTGCTGAGATCCAATCCATTCAAGAAGAAGCAAGGAAAAATGGGTTCAAAGACCGCCCCCGCTGGCCGATGATCATCCTCATCACCCCAAAAGGATGGACAGGACCCAAATTTGTCGACGGATTAAAAATCGAAGGGACTTTCCGCTCGCATCAGGTCCCTATTTCCAATTTGGATAATCCGGCCCATTTAAAAATGTTGGAAGAGTGGATGAAAAGTTATCATCCTGAAGAGCTTTTTGATTCCAAAGGAAAATTTGACTCGAAACTAGCCGAGTTGGCCCCCAAGGGTACTCGTCGAATGGGATCTAATCCCCATACCAATGGTGGACTCCTTTTAAAGGAATTAAAGCTTCCGGACTTTCGCACTTATGCTGTCGATGTACCCATGCCAGGTAATGTTGAGGTAGAGTCGACACGTATCCAGGGCGATTTTATCCGCGATGTTTTGAAACTCAATGACGATGTGGGAAACTTCCGCGTTTTCAGTCCCGATGAGACCAATTCAAACCGCTGGAATGCTGTCTTTGATGTGACCAACCGCTGCTCGACCGCCAAGATCATACCTATTGATGATCATATTTCACCGGATGGGCGGGTGATGGAAGTGCTCAGTGAACATATGTGCCAAGGGTGGCTGGAAGGATATTTGCTCACCGGACGCCATGGCTTCTTTTCTTGTTATGAGGCATTTATCCATATTGTCGATTCGATGTTTAATCAGCATGCCAAGTGGCTGAAAACCTCCAAGAAAATCCCCTGGCGGCTGCCGATCGGCTCCCTGAACTATCTTTTGTCTTCCCATGTGTGGCGCCAAGATCATAATGGCTTTAGCCATCAAGATCCCGGCTTTATCGACCTGGTGACTAATAAAAAAGCTGATGTGGTCCGGGTCTACTTGCCGCCCGATGCCAATACCTTACTGTCAGTGACAGACCATTGTCTGCGCAGCCGCAGCTACGTTAATGTGATTGTGGCAGGTAAAAATCAGGCGCTTCAGTGGCTCAATATGGAAGAGGCTGTCAAGCATTGTACCAAAGGAATCGGTGAATGGAAATGGGCCTGCAATGATAATGGATCTCCCGACCTCGTCATGGCTTGTTGCGGCGATATCCCCACCCTGGAAACACTTGCTGCCGTTGAGATCCTTTACGAACATTTCCCACAGCTTAAAATCAGGGTGGTCAATGTGGTCGATTTGATGACATTGCAGCCAAAAAGCGAGCACCCTCATGGCATCAGCGATGAAGATTTTGATGACTTATTTACAAAAGATAAGCCTATCATGTTTGCTTTTCACGGTTACCCTAAACTGATCCATTTACTTACCTACCGCCGGACGAATCACGACCGGCTGCATGTGAGGGGATTTAAAGAAGAAGGGACAACTACGACTCCCTTTGATATGGTGGTTTTAAATGATCTCGACCGCTTTCATCTGGCCCTGCATGCGGTCCAACGCGTTCCGCAGCTTGCCGGGCAATTGGAGCCATTCAAGAAGTTTGTTGAAGACCAGCTTACCAAACACCGTAACTATATTTGCGAATACGGGATCGATCTTCCCGAAATCCGGAACTGGAAATGGACTATAACTAATTGCGGAGCCAGTGTTTGATGAGTGGATTGCCTTGCGACCATTCTTTAATCATCAAGTTGTATTGCAATTCAAATCCCTCGCCTTCAAAATCTTTAGAAAAATCGGTAACATAGAACTCGTACTCTGTTTTGCCACTTTTATTCGTCTTTTTGATGAATCTGAGGTTATCGGGCTTGAAATCATCAATATATTTAGATGGATCCTTCACCATCATTTTGATTTTTTTCTTACCGTACTTCAAAGCAGCTTTGGCATCTTGGCTTAAATTTTTAATCGCTAGGTTGGCAAGTTTTGTCAATAATTTGGCTTTCTTTTTATCACTTAAAGAATCATCGATTTCCATGCTTTCGATATATTTCCATGCTTTGGCATCGACTTGTTCGGGGATTTTTTGGACAATCCAGATGTTTCCATCAACAATTTTTTCAGGAGGTTTTTTAAAAGCGTTATGGTAATCAGGCTTGACATAACAGGCAGGAAGCAGGAAGTGTCTATGGGTTTCTTGAAGTTCGACTAGCTTAGAAAATGCTTCGGCGGCATTTTTTGTGATGGTCTTAGCTATTACCGGTATTTGGCTATGTTCTTCAATTACAAGTTCTTTTGCTATTTTTACAACGACCCCAGAACGGGCCACGGTTTTGCCGTCAATGACAATCGTTTCGTTTGCTTCAGTAGTAATAAATTCGTAGACATTGTGAAAATTTCCATGCCCTATGGGTCTAATGAGATAAGTTTTTCCTGCGTAATTTAAGGCGTATATATTAACCACTTCAGAGTCAATAACGGTGGGATTGATGGTAATGCTCGCTGCTGTTGCCGGTATTTTGATCTTATCTTGAGAATGAACTTGATTAGTGTATTTGGGATTAAGAGGAGCATTAGGGCAAACCAGTTTAGTTCTTTGTTGTTCTGGTGTTCCTTTTATTTTTTTTGGTGTAGAAGATGGTGATTCATAAGAATAAGTTAATGAAGATGAATTAGAATTGTTAAGTTGTAAACTAGGACTACTAATGCAAGTTGATGAAATGCTTAAACTATCTTTAAATATAGATGAAGAATTTGATTCATCAGAAGTAATGCTAAATATATCATGATTTGTATTATGAGAATCATCAATAAAAAAATCAGGCATCTCACTGGAAAGTCGAAAAGGTGAACTTAACATTTTTAAGAAGGATATATCGTGTCTAATCGGGGAGAGGTCTGAGGTAAATCTTTTTCTCTTTTTCGCACTAGAATCAGCTGAAAAATGATGATTTATAGTGGAAGAGGGTGTTAATGCCAATTGTAACGTACCCGTCCCAACACTTGATACAAGATTTGTAAAAGTGGAGTAATTGTTAAAACTTTTTTGATCATTTATTGAATTTATCGGTGATCCAGATTGTAAAGAAGAAGGTTCCATATGATTGCCTGTGTATAAAATTAACGAGCTTAACTTAAGAAAACAAAGATAACATAAATTAAAATATAAATGCAATGAGTAAAATCACTAAAATTATTTATTATTAATAATCGTTAATTTTTAGGTTTATTAAAGGTAGATAAAATTTTATTTTTAGTAAATTATTTAACCTGGAAAGAACAGTTGAACCAAGCCAATAAGCATAAGATTTTGATCCGCAATAACTTGCGATTTGGCTTCTTCAGCGTTTGGAAATGTTCAATCCTCATCTCCAGTGATTCCTTAAATATGGGATTTCATCAAAACCCTTATTTTTGTTAGTATGGAGTCATGTTAGAAATTACCAGCCCACAAAATCCTAAAATCAAACAAGTCCTTCATCTGCGCGATAAAAGAGAGAGGGATCAGACCGGCCTTTTTCTTATTGAAGGGTACCGGGAAATTCTCAGGGCCAGCGACGCCGGCTGGCAGATATCCCAATTGATGATATGTCCCGAATTATTCTTAGGCACCAATGAACCGGCCTTAATACAGAGATTATCAGATAAAAAATGCGAAATTATTTCGTTAACTCCAAAAGTATTCGAAAAAATATCGTACAGGGACCGTCCTGATGGCCTTCTATCCATCGCTCCGCAAAAAAATCTCCAGTTAAAAGACCTTGAAACATCCAAAAAAAATCCTTTCTACGTAGTTGCTGAGGCAATCGAAAAGCCGGGAAATTTGGGGACGATCCTCCGATCCTCGGATGGTGTCGGCGTCGATGGCCTGATCGTTTGTGATCGTTGCACAGATATTTATAATCCCAATGTGGTCCGAGCTAGCGTGGGAACGCTTTTTACTGTTAAAACAGTCCAGTCAGCAGGGGATGAGACACTGCAATGGCTGAGAGATCAAAAAATTCAAATTCTGGCTGCAACGCCATCTGCGACCAAAGAATTCACAGAGGTTAATCTGACAGGGCCTATCGCCATTGCGGTCGGCACTGAGCAGCTGGGTCTTTCCGAGCGGTGGATGAAGGAAGCGGCAATTCAGGTGCGCATTCCAATGCTTGGAGTGGCCGATTCACTGAACGTTGCGATGGCCACCACTTTATTGCTTTATGAAGCATTACGTCAAAGGCGCCATGCAAACTGAACTTCCTGTTATTTTCGAAGATAACCATTTACTTGTAGTCAATAAGCCTGCGGGGATGTTGACGCAACCGGATGATACGGGCCAACCGAGCATGGAGGAATTGGCCAAACAGTGGCTGAAGGTCAAATATAACAAGCCGGGCAATGCCTTTATCGGAACGGTTCATCGCCTGGATAAGCCTGTCAGCGGAGTTGTCATTTTCGCCAAGACCAGTAAGGCGCTTTCGCGGCTCAATGCTTCGATGCGTGCCAAAATGACCCATAAGGTCTACTACGCCTTGGTAGAAGGGGGTCTACCAGCGAAAGAAGGAATGCTGGAAAATTACCTGGCCCATGACGATTTTAGATCGCGGGTTGTTTTGAAGAACGATCCTGACGCTAAGTTGGCCAGGCTAAAATATCGTGTGGTTGAAAAACGGGGCGTCAAAACACTTGTCGAAGTGGAATTGGAGACAGGTCGCTATCACCAGATCCGGGTGCAACTGGCAAATGTGGGCTGTCCTATCTGTGGCGACACTAAATATGGGAGTAAGATGGCCTTTCATGGTCGTGTGGCTTTGCATCATGCCAGGTTGAGGATTCCTCATCCGATTACGGGGATGGTGTGCACCTTTGAGGCAAAACTTCCTGAAGAGTTTTCTGCTTAGGACAGGGATAGGGCCACAAGATATAGAGCGGACAGGATATAGAGCGGACAGGATAGCTAGGATGTTAAGGATAGGCAAGATTTAGAGCAGATAGGATGGCTAGGATATTAAGGATAGGCAAGATTTAGAGCAGATAGGATGGCTAGGATATTAAGGATAGGCAAGATTTAGAGCAGACGGGTAGTAGGCCCTATAAGCTTGAAAGCTTTGGCTGCTCTATATCCTATTTATCCTAAATATCCTAACCATCCTGTCTGCTCTATATCCTATTTATCCTAAATATCCTAACCATCCTATCTGCTCTAAATCTTGTTTTGTGGTGCCCATACTCATTATGCCCGAATTTATACGCCGGGAGGTAAAGGAGGAACCCCGATTTCATCTCCCATCAATGGAATAGGAGGAATCCCTCTCATCACCTTGTCAAGAGTATCCCATTCATCCAGTACACGGTCGAGTTCCGCTAAGATGACCGGAGTATCCGGATGCTGAACCATTTTTTCCGACTGAAACAGCATCTTGATTTGCAAGAAAGGTTCTTTGAGAATAGAGATGCTCGTATCCTTGTGCTTTTTAAATGTCCCTTTCGCCAATGCATTTAATCCGGTGATGATGGCTCTGAAAGGTTCTTGCAGCTCTGCATAGGCAATATCAATATCCGTCATGATGGTCTTGGCGATTTCAGTCAGGGAGCTGGTCGTCAGCATCGCCACCTCCTCATAATGGTGCTGCTGTGCTTTTAATCCAAACTTGGCCAGAAAATGGGTGGGAAAAGCCACCATTGATAAATCAAATTTGGCTGCATAAATGATGATTTTGCTCAATGAGGTCACCAGCTGCCGGACAATTGTTTCTAAGCGATGTTGCAAGGCCCTGTCGTTAATGAGTTCCAGTCTCTGCAGCAAAAAGTAAACTGTAAAGCTGGCCTCATCCAATCCGGTTTCTTTTTCCACTTTCATATCCGGATTAACCCTCGAGATGCTTTTGGAAAGGTGGAAAAACATTTGATAGATCTGTGGAAAGGTTTGCAGTGCTTGTGTACTTAAGGCTATGCGACTTTTTTCAATGGACCTGAGGCAGATTTCCGAGATGCCATCGATCGACTCCCATAATTGTTCGTCTTTTTCATTTTTGATGGCTCTAATTGCCTCGCCTTCTAATTGCTTCACCATATAGCTAGGATTTAAAAAGTCGACGACGCTTTTCCAGCTATGCCTAAACAGGTCGATGACAAAGCCGAACAAGATGATCCAACCGAGAAAAAACCAGGTTTTGTGTGGCATAGTGGGAGCAATAATCAGCGCTGCAATGAAAAAGGAAGCGACAGGAAAAATAAAGAGCACCATCCGGCAGAGCCTCAATAGACTGTTTTTTTTAAATATTTCCATCAGGTTTGGGACCAGCTTTTGCTCGAGCCTTTCGAGTGGACTTAAAATCATGATATAGAAAAAGCTGGTCAAGAACAGGATCAGCGCTCCACCGCCTGCAATCATGGCAGATAGCAGTCCATCATGTAGCTCTATAGGAAATCTTTCCGCATAAAACAAATACCCAACCGCAAAAAGGATAGAAAAAAATGTCACTAACATAAAAATACTCCTTATAAAGTTTATAAGCGTACATTAGATGATGTGCATTTTTTTTAGAAGAGCGTTTTTATTGACAATGGAACATAAGTAAGGATGCTAGAAACGGCGATTGGCCTACCTCTTCGATACCCTCTATTGAAAAATATAACTATATCTGCTACAATAGTATTTAGGGAAAAAGGGAGGTTATTATGACAATTCCTTCTAAATCGAATGATCCATTGCCTATAATTTCAGACAGCATGGATCCTAATGATCCTACAAGTATTTTGTATGATCCTTCTCTACTAGATAGGAAAAAAGACGTTTCTGTCGATAAATCAGCTGATAACTCTATAGCAAAAGTGGGTGGTGCTGGGGGCTCATCTGTTCCTCCTACGGGTATTGTATTACCTGAAGAGCCAGATATGAAACCCAAATCCGTCCATAGACAGCATAGGGGTTTGAAGAATATAGAGAAGATTACATAGAAATTGCTGTTTATAAGAGTTTATAGAGAGTAGCGATATGTTTTGCGTTTCATGAGTGTGCGTAATACAAAGCGCCGGCGGAGCCGGCGCATTCCAAAAGCGGCTGCACCGCCCTATTTTTTCACTACCAGTAGTTCCAGTAGGAAAACTGGGGCTGTACGTAAACTTTAGGTGAAGAATAGTAATTTGAATAGCTGGATCGTTGCACGGCAACTTGCTCATAGTAAGCAGGGGTTTGATAAGTAGGTGCTTGATAAACGGGTGCTTGATAAACGGGTGCTTGATAAACAGGAGCAGGCTCATAGACCGGGTAGTAATAAACAGGCTGTGGCTGTACATAGGTGACCCGTTCTACATATGAAGGGGTTGGATTCAAGTTTAGGCTGAGTCCAAAGAAGGAGCCGCTGGATTTATATTTTTTTGTAACAGTTTTATGGCAGTTGTGGTTGCGGTGGTGATTTTTTGCGCTTAGGTCAGGTGTGAAGGCGCAAACCATTAATGCAACTAAGAGGGCAATGGAAGTAAATTTAAATAATTTCATGATAAAAACCTCGTTTTAAACGGTTGGAACACTATTCATACTACACTCTCAGCGAATATTTCACAATGAAAATATTCTAGATTCCGTCGTTTGCCATTCCTGGGCTATCTCCCGGGTGCAATTAAAAGGGTTTTGAAATTGCAATTCGGGGTCAGACCCTCAATTGCAATTATGGCCTAAGTCAGGTCAAAACTATACTAGAGATAGCCAGAATTGCAATTGAGGGTCTGACCCCGAATTGCAATTTCAACATCTATACTTATTAATCTACTTGATTCTTAAATTCGGCTGAGGGACAATGGATTATACTGCAACGCCCTCGCAGTATAAACCAATAAGTGAAAAATATGTCTGGTAAATTACTTAGCGCCATAGATGATTGTATACGTGCTGTTGAACAGCTGAAACGTCCCACGTCCGTCAAATTCATTCAGGAAGTGTCTGGATTGATTGCTGACTGTTTTAAAAACGGCGGTAAGGTCATCCTTGCGGGAAATGGGGGAAGTCTCTGTGATGCGGCCCACTTTGCTGAAGAGCTGACAGGTTTTTTCAGACATAAACGGCGCGCATTGCCGGCAATAGCCTTGACTGATCCAGGATATCTCACGTGTGTGGCTAATGACCAGGGCTATGACTGGGTTTTTTCTCGCGGCATTGAAGCCTACGGCGTTCCTGGAGACATTTTTATAGGTCTGACCACTAGTGGTAATTCACCTAGTATTGTGCAGGCCTTTGCCCAAGCTAAAAAGCAGGAATTAAAGACTGTGGCTTTTCTGGGCAAGGGAGGAGGTAAGCTAAAAGGCGAGGCCAATTACGAATTGCTGATCGATGGATTTCAATTCTCAGACAGAATTCAGGAGGCACATATGGCCGCCATTCATTTGATCATTGAACAAGTGGAATCGATCTTGTTTTATCATCCTGCTGAAGTTTTAGTGTCTGACAATGTTAAGTAAATTTGAACTCTACGCCAAAGACATCATTTATGGTAGGAAGAAGGGGATAATCCCTTTTCTTTTTAAATGTTTGCTCCTACCTGTCAGCTGGGTTTTCCGAAGTGTCGTCGTTGTCAGAAATAGACTTTACGACAAGGGTTGGATGCGCTGCTATATCCCTCCTGTCCCTTTAGTTATCAGCATTGGCAATATTGTAGCTGGAGGAACCGGCAAAACTCCTGTTACCCTATTGTTGGCCAAAACATTTTATGGAAGGCATTCGCTTGCCGTCTTGTCGCGGGGCTATCGGTCTAAAGTAGAAAATCTCGAATCACCTGTTATTTTATGCGAGGGGAACGGTCCTTTATTTCCTGCATCCTACTGCGGTGATGAACCTTATATTTATGCCAATCGTTTTCCAAAATCGATTGTCGTTGTCGGGGGGAATCGCAAAAATGCTGCCAAGATGGCAGCTAAAGAAGGGGCGCAAGTCATTTTGCTTGATGATGCCCTTCAGCATCGCCGTATTGCGCGCGATTTTGATATCATTGTCATCGATGTTGGGGATCCCTTTGGGCAGGGCTACTTCTTGCCTAGAGGCTTTTTGCGCGAAGACATCAGTTCCCTTTCTCGTGCTGACCTGATCATCTTAAACCATATCATGGACCAACAACAGTTTAAGGATGTAAAAAACCTGCTAATAAGATATACTCAAGCTCCGGTTGTAGGGACGTCAGGTCACGTCTCGGCCATCCTTGATCTGACAGGCAAAAACATTGGATCGCTGCAAGGACGCAAAGTAGGCATGTTTTGCGCGATCGCCCACCCCGAATATTTTAGAAGAACACTTGAAAATATGGGAGCGGTGATAGTCACTGAACTGTCATTAGCTGACCATGATATCATTAAAGAAAAAGCACTTGAACACTTTGCCTTTCAAAGTGTACAAAAAGAGGCAGAGTATCTGGTCTGCACGGAGAAAGATCGAGTCAAATTAAAAGATGATTGCAAACTCCCTTTACCCATTGTCTGGATACAAATGGAGCTTACTATCGTTGAAGGGCAATCCGAATGGCAAGATTTCTTAAGTATGGCTGAAACAAAAATATATTAATGGTTGAATATGAAGCTCTGGGCTAAAATTTTAATAGGAATCATCCTGGGTGGTGCGACAGGCCTTGTTTTGGGTGAAAACGCCATTTACATCAGGCCGATTGGAACCCTATTCTTAAATATGATCAATATGATCATTGTTCCACTTATTTTAGCGTCGACAACGGTCGGCATCACCAGCATTCACGATCCAAAAAAGCTAGGACGTATCAGCGCTAAAACTGTTTTAGTTTACGTTATAACCACTTTTTTTGCCTTGCTGACCGGCCTTGCGCTAGGTTATGCATTTGAGCTTGGTAATGGGCTTGGACTACATGCCGAAGGTCATATTGAAAAGCAGGCCTCCTCCATCGGAGAGATACTGACTTCGATGATTCCGAGCAACTTCTTTGCAGCTCTTGTTCAAGGTAACATCCTGCAAATCATTGTTTTTGCCCTTTTTCTCGGCATGGCCATCAATTTTTCCGGCGAAAAGGGAAAACCGCTCCTTCGCTGGCTGGAGTCGTTAGCCGATGTCATGTACCGGCTCACATCGATCGTCATGGAGTTCTCTCCCATAGGCGTTTTTGCCCTCATGGCATGGGTGACGGGGACCTTTGGATTGACTTTGCTGAAGCCGCTGCTCATCTTTTTAGGGATCTACTACCTCGCCTGCTTCATCCAGTTCTTTGCCGTCTATGGAACGCTTATCCGCGGACTTGCCAGACTGCAGCTTGGCCCTTTTTTAAAGGGGATGAGCGATGCCATCATGATGGCCTTTTCGACTGGCAGCAGCGCCGCAACTTTGCCTGTCGCGATGCACTGCGTGCAGGAAAATTTGGGTGTCTCTAAAAATATTTCCGGATTTGTCCTTCCGCTAGGCCTGACCATGAATATGAACGGCACGGCCATTTTCCAGGTGATGAGCGCTATCTTCATCGCCAATGCTTATGGTATTCAGCTTGACACCTATGCCTATCTGACACTGGCCTTGACAGCAGCTTTATCAGCCTTAGGAACAGCCGGTGTACCAGGCGGCGGTTTCATTATGCTTTCAGCTGTTCTTACTTCGGTTGGACTCCCTCTTGAAGGGCTGGCGATCATTGCCGGAATTGACAGATTGCGCGATATGGTCACCACCGTCCTCAACATCCTTGGCGATGCCGCCGTCACCGTCTACATCGCTAAGAAAGAAGGCGAACTCGATGAGCAGCGTTATTACCATCCAGAACTCGTCGAATTACAAAACACTACACATATCTAGTGGCTGTAAAATAATAATTTCACACTATCCAATCGCCATTTCCAGGATTATTATTTCCCAGCTTCTAACTTCTCGATTCCGCCGAGATATTTCTGCAGAGCCTTGGGGATGTTGACGGATCCATCGTCGTTTTGATTATTTTCGAGGAGTGCGACCATGAGCCGTGAGGTGGCAAGTCCGGAACCGTTGAGGGTATGGACGAATTCGAGTTTACCATCGGCTCCGCGATAGCGGATATTAGAGCGGCGTGATTGGTAGTCGGTGCAGTTAGAGACTGAGGAGACCTCGTAGTATCTATTCTGTCCGGGAAGCCACACTTCGATGTCGATGGTACGAGCGGCTGCGAAAGAGGAGTCGCCAGTGACCAGGAGGGCATTGCGGTAATGGAGTCCTAGGCCTTTGAGAATATCTTCGGCGCTTGCCATCATTTCATCGAACACTTTGGAGCTGTCTTCCGGTTTGGTGAAGCAGAACATTTCGACTTTATTGAACTGGTGGACGCGGATAAGGCCCCGTTCTTGCGAACCGGCCGCTCCTGCTTCTCTTCTGAAGCATGGGCTATAGGCGCAATATTTGAGGGGGAGTTCCTCATCAGCTATGATTTCGTCGCTATGGAGGCCATTAAGAGGGACTTCAGCAGTGGGTATCAGGAAGAGATCGTAGTCTTCATCGGTGATTTTGAATTGCTGGTTTTCGAATTTAGGCAGCTGGCCAGAACCGAAAACAATTTCACGGCGGACCAACAGCGGTGGGATCCATTGCATAAATCCGTTTTTGACTTGTGTTTCGATCATATATTGGATCAGTGCCCATTCGAGCCGAGCGCCCATGTTGCGATAGACAGGCCATCCGGCGCCGGAGATCTTAGCACCTCTTTTGAAATCGAAGATGTTGAGTTTTTCATTCAGTTCCATGTGGTTTTTGAAGGGAAAATTAAAAGTAGGTTTTTCCCCGACAGTTTTGATGATGACGTTATCATTTTTATCCTGAGAGACTAAAATATCGTCTGCAGGGATATTAGGAAGGCTGGCAAGTTCACAAATGAAAGTCTCTTCCAGTTGTTTGGTCTGATGGTCGAGGGCGTGGATTTCATCTGCTGAAGAGGCGACTTGTTTCATTACTTCGGTGGCGTCTTCCCCTTTTCTTTTCATTTCTCCGATTTTTAGGGAGATTTCGTTGCGATGAGCCTTGAGTTGCTCCACTTTGGTTTTGCCTTCGCGGATTTTATGGTCTAGTTCGCAGACCTTGGCGAGGCTGATACTAGGGTCTTTTGTTTTCAATTTAGCTTCGATGGCTGCCGGATCTTTCCGGATGAGGCGGATGTCTATCATAGTAAATCCTTTATTGAGTTTGAGAAGATTATAATTGAGTAGCTACTTTAATACAAATTCGGAATTCGGAATTGCTTTAGAATTGCCTAGGAAATCGACAATAATGTATCCTAACAACCTATAGGAGAACTTCTCATGCGTTTAAAAAAGCTTGTGATTGTGGGATTCAAGTCGTTTGCGGACAAGACCGTATTGAACTTTGACGCCGGTATTTCATGTATTGTTGGACCAAACGGCTGCGGCAAGTCAAATATTGCCGATGCATTTCGTTGGGTGCTCGGCGAGCAGTCGGCCAAGTCGATGCGCGGCAACAAGATGCCTGACGTGATCTTTGCCGGGACGAACACTCGCAAGCCGCTCAATTTTGCCGAGGTCTCCTTGACCATGGCAGATATCCAGGGAGCGCTGCCAATCGATTATGAAGAGGTGACGATTACACGACGGCTGCACCGCAGCGGCGAGTCGGAGTATTTTTTGAATGGCAATCTAGTCCGTTTAAAAGATCTGCAAAACCTCTTTCTGGACTCTGGTGTTGGCAGAAACGCCTTTTCGATCTTTGAGCAAGGCAAGCTGGACCAGGTGATCAGCTATACTCCGATGGAAAGGCGTCATATCTTTGAAGAGGCAGCCGGAATCAACCGCTTTTTGCAGCGCAAGCGCGAGGCTTTGAAGCGACTCGAGCAAGCTGATCTGAACTGGTCAAGGATCAAAGACATCCACCAGGAAGTGGAAAAACAGATCAGGACGCTGCAGACACAGGCAGAAAAAGCTATTCAGTACAAAGATAACAAGATCTTTTTCGAGCGGCTGGAGAAAGCCAGTTATGTATTGCGCTGGCAGAGCCTTGAGCAGAAGATGGAAAATGTTGAGACTAAGAATAACCAGCTGCTTCAGAAGCTTGAGACTTTAAAGCAGGATTATCTGGCCAGGCAGGAAAAATGCCGGGAATCGAAAGGAGCCATCCAGGACAACGAGAAAGCCCTTAAGGGTAAGAATGAAGAGCTTTATAAAATCCGAAACGTCCGCGAGATTCAGCTGAGGGATAAAGAGACGTTGCAGGAGCGGATGGCTGAGACGCAGCAAAAAGAGATTAAAGTCAAAAAAGAGCTGGAAGAGCACGAACAAAGCCACAGCGTACGCTTGAAAGAACTGCAGGAGCTGGAAAAGAAGCATAAAACTGTTGAGTCGGAATTTGCCGACGCTGAAAAAAACATTTCGCATCAGAGCGAGAAGGTCAAGCAGAAAGAAAAAGAAGTTTTAAACCTTCGTCAGGAACTCCATTTCAAGCATCAGGGTTATATGAAAGCCATGCAGCAAGAGAGCCAGATGGACAGCGAGATCAAGCAGCTGGAAATTCGTTGTGAGAATAGCTTAGACAAGCAAAAGCAGCTGCAGGAGCGCAAGGCATTCATTCAGGAAGACATCACACAGTTTACCAAAGCCACACAAGAAAAGAAAAAAGCTTTGCAGGAGGCTTCAGCGCAGGTCGACACTCACAAGGCCAAGCTGACCCAATTTGAAAATAAGCTGAAGCAACTGGCTGCATCGTCAAGTGAAAAGCAGAAGGAGATGGATACGCTGCAGCGCAAGATGATGGAATCGAAAGCCCGTGTTCAGGCCTTGAAGCGGATGCGCGAAGATCGGGAAGGATTCTCATTGGGAAGCAAGCAGCTGCTTAAAGCGTCTGAAGACAAGAAAAATCCTTTTTATTCCTCACTCAAGCCTTTATATGAGTACCTCGATCCGCAGCCGGCCTCTGCAGAAGCGGTCGCGGCGGTGCTCCGCTCTTATGGTGAAACATTGGTAGTCGACACCCAAAAGAATTTAGACTATGTCATCGAATTTGCCGAAAATCAGAAAATCCAGGACTTTTCCCTGGTATGCCATGATCTCATAGAAAAAGGAGAGCGCCCCTCGCCCAAGGGCAAAGGGACCATTTTAGACCATGTTGCCGCCAATAAGGTCGCCGAGCACTTTTTGATCGATATTTCCTTAGTCGATAAGCATAGCGATGCTCTGGAATTAGCACAGAAGGGAATGGCGGGCTGGAGCAAACAGGGAGTCTTTGTTGACCTGCGAGGAGTCTTCTTTAAGGTCAAGGCAGGTGCCAACCAGGTCTTCATGCGCGAGGCTGAATTGAAAGAGCTGGAAGAAGAACTCCAAGTTAAAGACGAAGAAATTCAAGTGCTGGACAAATTGCTGCAGCAGCTTTTAGACCAGAAAGCGATTGTGCAGCGGGAACGGAGTGAGCTGGACCAGCACCTGCGTAAAGAAGAGATGAAGCTCGTCGAGATCAATTTCGGATTGCAGCGCGGCATAGCCGACTTAGGCAAGCTGCAGGTAACTGAAAAGCAAAATGAACAGGAGATAGTTATTTTGCATGGTCAGGCCGAACAGCTAAAAATGCAGCTCAAGAACCTCCAGACCAAGCACCATTCCTATAAGCAGGAGCTTAAAAGCTTGCAAGAATCCAAGGATGCCTGGCAGCAAGACCTCGAGAAGCAGGAAGGGACGCTGAGGCTGCAGATGCAATACCATAAAGAAAAAGGGGATAAGTTCCAGGAAATTTATGATACGAAAAGGGCCCTGCAACATCAGCAAAACTTGTTGGGCGTCAAAGAGCAGGACCACGGGAAGAATAAGCAGCGGATGACCGAAGAAATCAAAGAAGCTATCGAAATGCAGACGCAGTTTGCCAAAAAGGAAAAGGAAATCCAAAAGCAATTGATCCAGCTGGAAAAGGAAGTCGAAAATACCGAAGAGGTCTGTGCCAAGCTTGACAAAGAAGTTGCCGTCAAGAAAGGCTCCCTTGCAGAAGTAGAGAAAGAGATGATGCGCCAGCAGGACACGATTCGAGAAATAGAAACCGAGACCACCCAGAAACAAATTCAATTGGCCCACCACCAGGCAGCTGCACAATCGCTTGTGGGGGAATTGGTGGAGCGGTATCAGCTTTCGATTGAAGAGGCTAAAATCGAAGCTTTGCCCATCGATATCCCCCTCGACCAGATTGAAAAGCAGATGCGTTCGCTGAGACAAATCCTGCAGCAGGTCGGCGACGTTAACCTAGCCTCCATCGAAGATTTGGAAACACAAAAAAACAGGCATACTTTCCTTGGACAGCAGATGGAAGACATGCACAAGTCCAAGCAGGAGCTGTTGCAGATCATTACCGAACTGGATGGAGAAAGCCGCAAGCTTTTCAAAGAAACTTTCGAGGCCATCAGGATCAACTTCAAGAAGAACTTTCAGATTTTATTTAGCGGCGGCGAGGCCGATCTTCAATTCACAGAGTCGGAAGATATTCTGGAAGCGGGCATCGAAATCGGTGCCAAGCCTCCCGGAAAACAGATGCGCTCGATTTCGCTGTTGTCAGGCGGGGAAAAATGTTTGACGGCTGTGGCGTTGCTGTTTGCCATCTTCGAAGTCAAACCTGCCCCCTTCTGTATTTTGGACGAGATCGATGCGCCCCTAGACGATGCCAACGTCGACCGTTTCGTCAACGTCGTCAAGCACTTTGTTGGACGCTGCCAGTTCCTGATCATCACCCACAATAAGCGGACCATGTCGATTGGCGACGTCCTCTTCGGTGTTTCGATGGAAGAGAAGGGTGTCTCCAAGCTCCTCTCTCTCGAATTTGCCCATGAAGTCCCCTCAGTGGCGATTGTCTAGGCGCTGCAGAGCACCAAGGCTTCGCGCTCCATTTTTTTGCTTGCGAAGCCATGGAGTGCGGTGCTCTGCACCGCCTTTTGGCGCTATTGTGAATAGTATTCTCATCTCAATAACAGACTAATGCCATTCACGGGGTGTGATTATTATGCCGTCGGCATCTAGGAGAGTACAACATTTAATCACACCCCCATTCACCCATTTATTTGACACGAATGAGTACTACAATAGCGCCAAAAGGCGGTGCAGAGCACCGCACTCCAAGGCTTCGCAAGCAACGCTTCGCGCTCTATTTTTGCTTGCGAAGCCATGGAGTGCGGTGCTCTGCACCGCCTTTTGGCGCTAATGTGAATAGTATTCTCATCTCAATAACAGACTAATGCCATTCACGCATTTATTTGACACGAATGAGCACCGCACTCCAAGGCTTTGCAAGCAAATTTTACGCAGTAAATCGTCACTTTTCAAGTTGGTACATAAAGTGGTCTTCTTTGTTGCTTTCAACTTTGGAAAGGTCCTTTGGAGCATTGCAAGCGATAATTGTAATAGGATTTCCGGGGGCGTCTTTATTGAATGGCGGTTCTGAAAAATGATAAACTGTATGGACAATTTGGATTGGTACATTAAAACGATAGGCCAGCGCCATTATCATAGCATTACCACTGTAAGAATTGGACTTTTTAATATGTTCAATATAACTTTTGTTGTTAAACAAATTTTCTTCTTCTCTTTCTATCCTCGCAAGTTGATTATGGTAATTTGTTTTGGCAAGATCAAATGCTATTTTATTTGTTTCATTGCTCACGACTTGTAAAATCTTCCCATTCTTTTCCAATTCTATTTTCAAAAAATTCAAAGTTTCCAGATCGGGTGCCATCGCTTTATTTTCTTCTCTAATATCTTCATTGAAAGCAATTAAAAATTCATTATCTACTTCTGTTTCAGGATTGTTCACATGTTCTTCTAAGTATTTTGCAGCTTCTTGTCGTAAATAATCTTCAACACCATTAAATAGTGATAGATTCTCTGTCATTCCGCCTGTGAGCTCTTCTGGATCGATAGTCCATCCAAATTTTTCTCTAAATTCCTTTCTCATTTCCTCAGATTGTTTATAAAGGCCAACTGCCATCGAATAGAAAAAGCAATTGCCGTTGGCAGGGACATTAATGGCATTAACAGGAATTGAAAAGGGCTTTTTAGGCACAGCAGGTTTGACTGCCTCAGCTGTCTTAGTTGAAGTGGGATAATAAGGCTCGATGACAAATGCTAAGTCTCCGGATGTCGATACCTGACTGGATTCTAGTTCTAAATCGATACCTGTCTCATATTCCCAGTCCCCTTCATTTTTTTGAAGTAGAGGGGTCTTTGCATGTTCAATTGATTTTCCGAAAATTCCGCTAAATAACCTACTACCAAACCAACCTTGAGATTTTTTGGTCTTGCCGGGCGCAGCTGCCGCGCTGGAAGCCGCAAGAGATGATGAAGCAGACGATTTTTCAGAAGACTTTCGAACACCATTTCCGGAAATGGGTATTGGCCTAGCCATTGTTGGCATTTTATTAGAGAATTGTTCTGGAAGAGGGGAAACTCCAGCAAGTGGAGATTCGTGTTTATCTTCTTCAGAAGAACTTTCACTTAAAGGGGGAGTTGAACTACCTGATATTGGCGTTGGCGGTGTTGGGGTTCGACTTGGTATTGAAAACTCTGAGAGGAGCGGAGGTGCTTTCTTCATTCCTGTCTGACGTATTGGAGTCTTTGGTGCTGCCGTAGTTGATGAGCTTGCAAGAGTAGCTGAGAGTGGTGTTTTTGAAGTAGGTGGTGATACTACAACTTGCTTTGTGCCGAGAGTTTGCTTTGCAAATTCATTGATTTTATCTACCATAGATAGGAATTCAGCCTTATCTGCTGCTGTATGGATTATCGGAAGTTTTTCTGCTTGTTTTGTTTCTGTAACTTGAGTTTGATCTTTGGTAATTCTGATTTTTTCGATTTTATTGATATCTTTAAAGACATCTTTACGTTTAAGGAATTCTCCCACCAGTTTTGCCATCTCATCTGATTTGCTGACATCAATTTGTTGGCCGCCTCTGAGGGCTCTGACGGTAAATTCTTTATCACCGACTTTAATGATTCCAACCGCAGGATTTTCGGGTGATTGTTTATAGGTAAACAGCGGCTGAACTGGTGGCACTGAATTCGAGCTGCTTGGACTGTTTGAAAGTGGAGTACTCATATTTTTTCTCCATTAGTTATGATTAATGATTTATTAATTTTTTCCCGTAACCTCATCGATATGCAATCTATATATATTACCCTTGTAAAAGGAGCTGTATTGTATGAGTGTAATCGGTTCCCCTCTACCATTTTTATTGAAGGTTTCCGATGGTCTATCTTTATAGATAACCTTTATAGGCATACCATATAGATGTGCTAGAGCAAAGATGGCTAATGGTCCACCGTAGAGGTCATTTTCTGATTCTTTAATATATTCTTCCGGTGACATCTTTATTAGTTTTTCAAGGTATGCCTTCTCTGTATCCCTTTGCTTTTTTATTAATTGATGGGATATATCTTTGTCGGTTCCAGTCTTTTTTAAAAAACTTTCTCTTGCTTCGATTTCTTCTTTGATGAGGCTCTTAATCTTGTTTTTATAGGAATCAATTTCATAGAAAGCTCCTAAATTTGCAGCCACCTCAGTACGTAATCTCTGTGCTCTTTTATTAAATATAAGCTTAATTTTCCCATGTCTGTAAGCTGTGATTTCCTGTTTATAAGCTTTGATATCCATCGGCTTTTCGAGAGCAATGGCTAGTCCGAAGTAAAGGTTATTTTTATTGTAAGGCAGGTCGATGACATCTTCGACTTTTACATTTGCAAATTCACTGACGGTACCTGTATCTGAAATACCTGACATGGGAACTAGAGGAGATAAACCTTGCTGGACTGGCGGCGCAGCCAAATGTTCGTTTGCGGTCTTGATTTTATCGCGGGAAAATCCATCGATTAAACTGCACATGTCATAAAAATCTTCTTTATCACGAACGCCATGGCCGGTCTGGTGGTAAACTTCTTTTCCCCAGATGTCTGTCCTTTCTTCAATAATGCTCGAACCAACCGGGCCGCTCATGGGTGTAGTAAATACCCCTTTACGTAGAAGAAAAACAGCGACTAGGCTTGCCAACTTTGTCATTTCTGTCACTTTAGCTTGTTCGTCGCCGATAAAGGCTTTCACCTTAAAGGTTCGTTTGCCGTACCTGATAATTCCCACGTTATCTTTTTGTTCGTAGGTAAAATCTTTCAACTTTTCTTGGATTTCGTCGTCTTCAGGCGCTCTCAAGATATGTTGGCTGCGGCTTATGCTTGAAATTGGTTTAACCATGTGACCGTCTCCTTATTTCGAATAGCCTGTCGTAGGCAAGAGTTAATCTTTGCCTATTTACCTCTGGATTTGTTTGTAATTTTTGGATTTCTGTTTCCATAGCTGTAGTTGTCTTGTCTTTATATTCATTTTTTATGCCATCTCTGATTTCTCTCTGTGCTGCTTCTCTTATTGCCTGTTCCTGGAAGCCGCTTAAAAGGCGTAAAACGTTAGAATCTACTTGCTTATTATTTATTTTTTCTCTTAGTTGATCTGGAGAAAGTTTTGCATCTGAATAGGTAGGGTTGCTCTTAATTAAACTATTTAGAATTTTTTGCATGATTTGATTGTCAATCGGCAGTTCCTTTTTCTCAGCCAGAGCTTTCATTGAAGAAGTACCTGGAATATTTTGCCTTACCGATAATAACGGTGGAGGTTCAGGTTTATCTTCTGGAACTGATTCTTGGTTGCTTGCTACTCCGACAGGTTCATTAGAGCTTTTCTTTTGCGCTTTATTGAGGATAGGTAGGGCTATTGAATTTCCTTTATCAGCTGAACTGATAAAATCACTAAGGTGTTTAAAGTGTGATTCAAAGTCAAAGTCATCTTTTTCTATTTTTTCAAATTTTTCAATATCTGTTGCGGCAGTTTTGAGAGAAACTCCATCTTTTGAAATCTTAGCACCGTGGAAATCGGGCTTATCAGTATCAAAAGCTCCTGCATTTTTAAGTGTGACAAGTACTCTGTTAGCCAATGCTCCCAAGTCAGTGACAGTTCCTCTTAAGACTGTAATCTTAAAGGTTTTATCTCTAATGGTGATTGTTCCCTGACCGGTAGTGATATCTTTTGATTTTAGCTGATCTTTAACCTGATTGATAATTGTATCATCAAAAGGACTTGGTCCACCAATATTTGGATTAACTTGGTTATTAATAGAAGACATGATATTAACCTCTGTTTTTTTAAAAAAACAAACTCAATTTCATCTACTCTCATTATAATCAATCTGTAAATAAATGGGCAATCTATTTTCTTCTATAAGAATAATTCACTTTTAATAAATCTTATAATTTAGTATAATTAAGGTCTTTTTAACACTTTAATCAGTTGGTTTTATGACTTTTTCTTTGCCAGAATATCGGCCTTTCTTTGATATCTTTGCGCAGGCGCGCATGGAGCAAGAGCAAAATAACACCCTTCAGGAGCAAAGCTGGATTAAAAAGGGGCACCCCTTCGAAGAAAGCGAATTTGTTGATTTTAAGCTTTTATCCATGATAGCCGGCGATGCCTTTATCGCAAAAAACCCGCAGCTGGAAGGGGGTTACAGCCTCGAAATCCTATCTTTTTTCTTAAATTTCTTTAGACAGCTTAAGGGCCCTGACGCCGAACCGGAAGTGACCGAACTTCTGGAGGGGGCAGTCGAAATCCAAAAATTGATGACCGGATCTTATGCAGATTTTGAGCGGGATATCCCAAATATCATTAACGGTAGGGAGCGGATTTGGTTTCCTTCAGGATGGTCAGATCAAAACCACTCTGCCCATGCCGTCTTGCTGGAGATCGATTATCGGAGCAATTCTATCACCATTTATAATACCGGTAGCGGTCTTAGTGATTACCATCAGCAAACCGGACTACTTAATAAAACGACTGCCGGCCAATATGACCATCTGCAAAGTAAAGCGGATAAAGCTCAAGGCTTCATCAAAATAACGGGATGCGATCCGGCGAAACTCAGGAGTCCAGAACTCTATCAATTTCTATATGAGCTCTGTAACCGGCACCGCGAAGATCCAAACATAAAATTGGATTACACAAATGTGATCGAGGGGCTGAAAAAGTATCTTGGGGGCCGACTAGCCGGCGATGCCCATCTTGAAGAGAACCCATCGCTTTTACGTAGACCGCAAAGGGCAGGCACATGTACGGCAAGAAGTCCTTTAGCTGCCATTTATTACACCTTATTTTCCAGGCATCAAACCGCAGGCAAATATAAGCGCTTAAAATTCTATTGGCAAACATTGCTCCTGGTCCAAGTGATGAAACAGGGAATCACTCGTCAAAAAAAGCATCTCGTCCAAGATATTGCGTCCAATATTGCCAGGTCTCTCGACAAACATAATTTGAAAGGGATGCTGAAAGAAGATGACCTGCATGGATGGGAGGCAACCTTACTTGACATCGAAAAAAGGTTAGCCGAAATTAAAGATCCACTCATGGATGAAGATACAGATATCGTGAGCCTCAAGAAAGATCCCGGTATTTCTGACCACTGCAGACTTGATCTAGACAAGCCTTTTGCCCTACTCAGCATAGCAAGTGGCAATATCGATGCCGGCTTAAAGGCCTTTAGGCCTGAGAATGGAGAGGCCATAGAAGTTGATCATCTATCGATTGTTCAGGCGCTGAACAGGCTGAAGGAATTAGCTGCAACGATCAAGAGATCCCCTGAGAATATCGGCAAGATGTATCTTTTGTATGCCTATATCGTGAGGAGAGCAAAAGAAGACCCTGCCGCTCAATTGGAAGGCTATTCCTTTGATATTTCGTCATTGAAAGCTCATTTTGAGAATCCGGCAGTCCATTATACAATGTCTCAGACACATCGGGCCTTGCAACGGGCCTATGAACAGCTTAAGGGTCATGAAAATGAAAAACAGCTCTTTTGTTTGGACAAAGAAGAGGCCAGAATCTTGATTACCGCCGAGACAATGACGAAGGATCCGACGCTTATCTATTTGAGTCAATTTTTGGCCGACGACCCTCGCGTCAATAGGCTCGAAGCAATGCTATATTTATTAACCCATCCGGAATTGATGCCGGAAAGTGTTCGGTGCTTCTATGAAGCGTGGTACACAGCAAATGCGATTTTTTTGAGTGTGGATGAATCTTTGGATTTCCGCCCTTTTGCTCCCCTCCCGGTTATAATTCAAGCCCATAATCCTAAAATGCTGGCCGTTGATTTTGCCTTTCGGACAAGTAACAAGCCCGTTGTGTTGCCGTTTCGCAATCCGATATTTGAAAAAATTGTGAATGCCACAAAGCCGCAAAATGAAATTGTTGCTAAAGACAGATCTGATCTTTTTATATGCCAAGAGACATGGACGGATAAAATAATGCAAATGATCGGACTCGACAGGATCGATCTGCCTAACCGTTTAGTCGCATTTTTCTCCAGGAATATCGATTTGTTTCTTCACGATGGCATGTGCTCGTATTTTCTGTCACAGCTTTTGCGCCCTTGTGTCCTTTTGAATCAAATAGAAGCCCAGCCTCTCTTTTTGGAAAAGCTTGAAAAGTTTTGCCGCGACGCCATCGATCAATTCATACAAAATGGGGCCTATTCTACTGCCTTAAGTTGTATGTTGATGACCAGAAAAATCGAACTGTTTCTGGGAAATTTTCGCCCTGTTAACTATCGTGACAAAATTGTGGATGAAATCCTTCCGAACGTCGCCGGTACTCATAAGAATCCTTCTGTGGCCGATCTGCTGCGTTTGTTGTTGTCTGAATTTCATGACGATCCGCATGCTCCTGAGTATGAGGCTGACTTGGCTGCCTATATTCTTGTCGAGAGGCCTATTAAGATTTCAACCGAACATGAGCAAGAATACACTGCCAGGATCGAAGCGATCAAAAATCATCCGGGGATTGAAAACCATATCTTGCGTTGCTTCAATTTGACAGGCGACGATCATCTGTTGAATTTTGACGAAAGGAAAGTTTATCGAAGAGACGGCGCCCCTCTTATAGGCCACTCTGGATCGCTTCACAATCATCCTGTATATAAATCTTACTTTGGAAGTCAGCCTGTCGTCCGGGTTTCTTCATCAAGGAATAGCACTTTACTAAGGAATACTGACGGAAGTAAAGAGCTGGTCATTGTGGAAGAGGATTCTAAATTCAAATTTGTAAGAAATTACAAAGGCCAAGCCTATGAATATGTGGATGATTGTAGCCAACAGGCATTCGCAATTATGCTTGGTTATTCCAAGGGGACATTGTGGAGGACTCAAAAAGGCGGATATGAAAACATCTTGATGGATGAAAATGGGATCCCTTCATTGCTTGTTAGTGGATTTTATTACTTGGGGGAAGTAAAAAGGCTTTCCGATGAGGCTAAGCTTCATCTCCATTCTGAGGATTTGATTATCTACTATTGGATCGATAAGAATAAGGATGTTGTAGAATATAACTACGGAGATCTGAATTTTAAACGGCAATACGTTGATGGCAGTCAACGCCTTTACTGCCGTCAATACCCGGGATATTATTGGGTTCAAAATGACTCCACCCTCGGATTGATGGATGTAGGCGATTATTTTACCCTCCGCAATATGGCAGGCAATACGATTATTTTGGCGATTGATCCTAAGATCAACAAGGATAAGAAAAAGCAAATTGTATTTCCTTTTAAATATGCCGACGGTGAGTTATCGGGCGAAACGGTCAGCGCCCAACTCTATCTGATTGAACACCATATTGAACACCATAGATATGAAAAAGCTTTTGAGATTGTAAAGTCTTTAAACATGTTGGAACGTTTTCAAGATAATTACGCTCAACATACGTGTGAGGTCTTTCTTTTCAGCAGGTTGTTTGATGATCTCGCCAAGAAATGGCATCCAAACGAGCTCGCTATTTTCTTGCATTTGACCCTGATCTGGTTAGAAAATATGGCTAAATTCCCCGCTAAGGTGGGAGCTAAATTACAACGCAAACTCCATGAAGACCAGACATTAAAAGAGGCGCTTCAAAGATATTTAAATCTCGAAAACAATTGCACTTATTGCCGCTTAACACGGCCGCAGAAGTTGAACCTGGTTGCATTGATTCAAGAAACATTAGGGATCGATGATTTTAACAGCATAGTCTCTGAATGGAGCGGAAGAGTTGTCTTTCCCCGCGAGTTTGTGAACCCTGTAATAGATGGCCATTTAAAGAATAATATGTTTTCCAATAGTTTCTCTAAATTAGAGTTCCAAAGAAGGTATTCAGGCACGTTTGTTTTTTCGCGATCTTTTTTCAACGATAATTTCGACAATTTGTATGCTATTGCCCTCAGTGGGACTGCAGAACAAAAGGAATGGCTGAGAAAGGTCCTCAATTTTAACTATGCCTATTACAATAATTCTCAAGCATTCACTGTCATTTATCATAAGATCCGTTTTCCCTATCTCCCTTTTATAGTTTTTGCATTCGAGGCCAAACTGCAGATGGTTGTTTGTTGGCTTTTTAAAACAGCTGTCAATTACTTATTAAGAAAATGGGGACAAACGCAATATGAACATGGCAAGCTACAGATGCCCGTCGTGCAATCGCAGCCTCTCCAAATGGATCGAGATGGCCTAAGGGCTGCTGACGCTGAGTTTGATGCCTATTTTAAGCAGCTGCGCGATACCCATTTTAAAAAATTAGAAGAAGAGGAAGAGAAGAAAGTTCAGGAAGACTTTCCTAATCTTCCTGTCGGGCACGCCTCCGGTAATGTTGCTTTGAAGCTTGAACAGGAACAAAGGGATCTGGACTATTTTCGGGAAAACATCCTCCAACCTTCTCATGAAATTGTTTTGGTGGATATTGAAGGACTGCAAAAAAATCTCAAGGCGACGATCAGCGATTTATCCGGTCGGCTGAAATCGATGAAAGCGGCCCTTTTATGGCAGATCAATAGCGGCCATACATTTCAGCGGATCGCCAATCAACGTCAGTTAAAGTGGGAAGATTTACAAAAACTTTCTCTTCGGTGCGATTATGACCTGTTTGTCAAAATGACAGGGCTTGATCGGGAAAGTGCCGAGAGAGCGATATCGGCGATCGGCAACTACCTGGTTTTAGAATCCCGGCTCAATCAAATGGTGACTGTCAAGGAGACCCTGGTACAAGTTCAGAAGCCTGTCGCAGGGTCATCTAAAATGCAGTCGATAAAAAACACAGCTTATGCATACATCGGGCTGTTTTTCAATCAAGTGACGGAGCCTATTGCCGAAGGTTCGTCCAAAAAGCGGTTGATGACAGACAAAGCTTACGAAATCATGAGCATGTTCCCTTCTGAAAGCCGCGATTACAGCCAGGTCGATCGGCTTTGGTTTGAATGTGCCAATAAATACCTCTACCGAAAGGAACAAGTTGCCAAGTTGCAAGAGTTGCAGGAGGGTCAACAACAACATTCCGAACTCTTAGCTGAAATGCCTACGGGGTATGGAAAAACGAAATTGATGGTACCCACCCTTAATCAGATGGTCAGCAAGCAGGGCAAAGCGGTTGTCAACTGCTGGCCGGCTACCCTCGAAATGACTAATACAGCTGATATGAAAGTGCAGATGAAAAAGAGCTTTGGAAAAGAGGTCGACCGCCTAGCCTTTGATCGGGCCAGCAATTTTAAAGCAGAAAACCTCAAAGCGATCTACCGAGCACTCCTCGCTGATATCAAAAACGGCCGGTCGATTAACTGCTGCGCTGAATCTATCCGGGCCTTAGAGCTGCACTTTTTGCTGACCCTCGACAGTGATCCTGTGGATGACGAGAAAATGACCTATTTTATTAAAATCCTCAAGTTATTCCGCACGGTTGCCTGGGTCTCAATCGACGAAGAGCACATCTTGTTAAGTCCGATGGACCGCTTAATCTATACGCTGGGCAAATCGTTCACACTGCCGGAGCGCGAAGTGGATATCGTGCAAAAATTCTTCGAAATGTTAATGGATGCACCTCTTAATGCTTCGATCAATCTGATGGCCAACGCTAATCATAAATTAACTGACCAACAGTATCAAGCTATCGCTAAAGAGCTGGCCATCCTCTTTAGAAGCCATTTGGCATGCGACCGATATGGCGATGAATTCATCGCTTTTGTCACCGGGCCGCAGGTTCAAATACCGGTCTGGCTTCACGTCCATCCCAAAAAAGAAGAGATCTCCCTGGTCAAAGGGGTCTTGAGCTTCATCTTGCAGCGTGCTCTGGAAAACTGTGTAGATGAAAATTTCGGTTTGAGCCGGAAGCATTTGCAGAGCTGTGAATTTGCGATCTCTTATATCGGGTCCAATTCACCCAAAGAGACCGATGAGTCGCCTTCACAGTATCGGAACCCTCACGAAACACTGGTCAAGACCCTTATCACTTATTTTTATAAAGGGTTAAGCAAAGAGCAGGTGCAAAAGCTGATATTCGATTTGCAGGAAAAAGTGAAGCAGGAAATGTTGCTTAGAGTGCCTATTGCAAACATCGATGCTTTCAAAGTTTATCGGAGCTTTAACATCTCTCTGAAAAAGCCCCTAATTCAGCTCGACCGAAATGATATCGACACCATTTCACAAGAAATGAGTAAAAACAGATTGGCGATCTTCCACTACATCAAGACCATGGTTGTACCGCAAATTAAAATTTATGAAGAGTCGATCGTCAGCGATGCTCAAAATTTTCGCAGTCAGCTTGCTTCTTCTCTTTCACTGAGTGCCACTCCTCAGCATAAGGCCACGCATGGTCCCAATACCCATTTTGTCCCTATGCGGGGGACATCTGGGCAAGTGACCCACCTGCTTTTGACTAAGTGTGGAAGCAATGAATCTATCCATAGGATGCATAATAATGGACCCCTTGAAGCGATCGACGAGGTAGTGGATATAATCAAAGGAAGAGACGATTTTAAAGCCATTATTGATATCGGAGCCCAATGTAAGGGCCTGAGCAATCATGAGGTTGCCATTAGATTGACACAAGATAGCGATGTCAGAGGTGTCGTTTATATGGATGAAAAAGATGGGACCTTTAAGATCTTTGATAAGGTAACAAAGTCTGTCGTCGACTTTGCAACAGCAAAGGTATTACCCGAACAGCGCCACACCTATTATGATCAAAACAGATGCTTCGGATCAGATATCGAGCAGGCTTGTGACGCTGCGGCGCTATTGTTGACTAGCGAAAGGAACACCAAAGCGGAGATCGGTCAAGGCATGGGAAGGATGCGCAAGCCAAAGGGACAAACATTTGCAGTAGGTGTTCCTGCCAAGTTAGCGCAGCAGAATGTCAAAGAACTGCTCGTGTTCTGGATTTCCAATCAGGTAGAAGAAGAAGGTCAGCTGAACTACCAATCACAATTGCAGCAATACGATAATACGTTGCGACGTAAACTGCTCGATTTGATGTTTGAATATGATGAAAGCCCGGGTAGAGCTGTTACCATCTTTAGGAATAATCGGGATATTTTTATTTCTAAAGAACATTTTTCTCCCTATCTGCAGTATGCTTCCACACCTAAAGAGGCACAGACGCAAACAGTCCTTGAACAAAAAAAACAGTCGGTAATCGCTCAGATCAAGGCAGCTTCCGGCTTATCTTCCAACCAGCGCGATCAGTTAATCAGGCAGTTGAATGAATGGGATGCGGGGGAGCTGTTCTTGCCCGAAATCGTTTCAGGCAGCTCCAGCTTAGGGATGGAATGCGAAGTCTTGCAGGAAGTCGAGATCGAAGTTCAACTGAACATTGAAAACAAAAATCAACTGCAAGATGAGGTGTTTTACCGATCGCCGATGGTTTGGGATAAAAAGCTTCGACTGTTTAAAAAAGGGTGGGAGCGCTCAGGTACTATTTTCCCTATGTTTAAGCGGTTCTTAAAGGTTTTCTTGAAACGATATCCCGGCTCTTTAACCGATGAAACCATCATCCTTTCGTCAGGGTTTTATAATCTGTCAAAATATAATGTGATTCCTTTGACAGCCGTGGCTGTACTGTGCACGGTTTTAAACAAAGTTGCGCAGGCTATTTTAAAAGTTAATCAAAATATATTGCCTATTATTGGAAATTTATTTTCTCTCTATAACATATTATTAATTACTTTTAGTTTAATTAATGAAATCATTGCCGGAGCACTAATGACAGCTGCCATTCTGGCACGCACTGCTTTTATTACTACAGCAGTCACATGGGCGACATCCTATGTCGTAAAAAATGTGACTATTTTCTATGCGAAGAAGTTTCATGCCGACAACTACGTTTGCCGTGTGAATGAATTGATAAAAATGCATCTCTCCGGTTCAAAAAGTAACTATACCCGGTCGTTGAGCCGAAGTGCGGCCATTTTCTCAGATCATTTCTATGCGACTAATAACTTCTATCGTGCCGGCAGCCTGGATGATTTGGATAAACTCAAAGTTATTAAACCCCAAGAGCCGCTTAATAAAGATCAGAAGCCTATATTCGAAATAATGTTGATTGAAGATGCAGGGTGGTTTGGCAGAAAGCACCTTAAAGCGATAGCCATAGATAAGAATGACAGCGTCTTTTTCAGAGAGAAACTGCAAGAAGACAGCCGGGTGGAAGCATCTGAGGCTGCCAAAAGGACCCGCAAAGTGGCTATTTATGATCCTGTTAATGATTTGATTGTCGCCCAAGGAAAGAATGCCATATCCCTCGAAGAGCTGAAGCAAAGAAGAGAGTTCCACGAATTGACCGCCAGCGCCAAGTTCTTGAATGGCGAGATCAAATATACAGACCAGGAGTTGGATTACCTAGAGGAAAAAGTGAAGCAGATAGGCAAGAAAAAGGTGCGGGAATTCTTCATGGGACGGATATTGACGCAATTTCAGCCGCGCCACCTCAACTTCCTGAAAACACAGAAACACTCCCGCCTCTACAAAATCCTCGCCGGCAAATTAGAGCTCTGAAGGGGAGGCAGAAGTGTTTCTCCGGGTTTAGCGCGGAGTGCAAACCCGGACGACTTTTCGGGAGCAGGCACGCCTTTAGCCTTTTTTCTTTTTATGGCATACAAAAAGCGTAAATCTCCCTCTTTTTTTAGCTAGTATCTAATCGCCATATGAGATAGAATTGTTTCAATTTATTAAAATAAAACAAACCATAGGGGTTATATGATTATAGGAATTCCCAAGGAAATCAAGAACCACGAATACCGCGTCGGTGCGACACCCAGTATGGTGCGCCTTCTAGTAGAAGCTGGGCATCAAGTCCTGGTGCAGACCCATGCCGGCGATAAGATTGGCTATACGGACGCCATGTTTAGCGCTACCGGGGCTAAGATTGCCAATTCAGCCGAAGAGATTTATCGTTGCGAGATGATTATTAAGGTCAAAGAGCCTCAGGAAAGCGAGTTTCCCCTATTAAGAGAGGGGCAGATCTTATTCTGTTATCTCCATTTGGCACCCGATCCTGAACAGACCAAACAGCTTCTTGAAAAGAAAGTGGTTGCCATTGCTTACGAGACAGTGAGTGATTCCCACGGAAGATTACCTCTATTGGTTCCGATGAGCGAGATCGCCGGCAGGATTGCCATTCAAGTAGGTGCGACTAGCCTCCAACTCAATCATGGCGGACGTGGCGTCCTCTTGGGCGGCGTTCCAGGCGTGCCCCCAGCTAATGTCGTCGTCATTGGCGGAGGAGTCGTAGGTACAGAATCGGCCAGAATGGCGATGGGGCTGGGAGCCAACGTCACCATTTTGGATAGAGATTTGAATCGCTTAAGGATGTTGGATTCTTTATTTGGTCCTAATTTAATGACTTTATATTCTTCGCCATTGGCTATTGAAGAGTCTGTTGCCAAAGCTGATCTGGTCATTGGAGCCGTATTAATTCCCGGTAAGAAAGCACCCAGGCTCATCAAGCGTGACATGATCAAAAACATGGCTGCAGGATCGGTGATCGTCGACGTGGCGATTGATCAGGGCGGCTGCACAGAGACATCGAAGCCGACGACCCATGCCGATCCAACCTATGTGGTCGATGGAGTGGTCCATTATTGTGTAACGAATATGCCCGGAGCCTGTGCAAGGACGTCGACGCAGGCGTTGACCAATGCGACAGGAGACTATGCTTTGTTGATTGCCAACAAAGGATGGAGAAAGGCGATGTTAGATCATGTCGGACTGCGTCATGGATTAAACGTTTGTTATGGACAGGTGACGAATGAGTCGGTAGCGCATGACTTGGGCTACACGTACGTATCGGCAGAGAGCCTTCTATCATAACCTCAATGCGCTACATCATTGGAATAGATTTAGGGACGACTAACAGCGCCGTCGCTTTCGTGGACACAGCGAAAGCCCATTTGCCGGTGGAAATGTTTCCCATTCCACAGCTGGTTGGGGAAGGTCATGTAGAGACCCGGCCAAGCCTTCCTTCATTTTGTTTTTTGGGTGCGCCGGCCTTTGTCGGACAATGGGCAAAGGAGCAAGGGGCCCGCGTCCCGACCAGGTTGGTACAGTCGGCTAAGAGCTGGCTCTGTAATGCCGCTGCTGAGAGGCGTGAAAGGATATTGCCTATCGATGCTGCTGATATCAATCAGCGTATGAGCCCGGTGGAAGCCTCCGCCAAATATTTAAGCCATATCAAAGATGCCTGGAATGAGAGCATGGTCAAGGGGGATTCTGCAGCCCTCTTTGAAGAACAGGAAATCATGCTGACAGTGCCGGCATCTTTTGATGAAGTGGCGCGCTCCTTGACAGTCGAAGCCGCCAGACAGGCTGGACTGACACAAATCACCTTGCTGGAAGAGCCGCAAGCAGCCTTTTACAGTTGGATCGCACAGCATGAGGCATCCTGGCAGGATAAATTTATAGCAGGTGAGAGAATTCTCGTCTGCGACGTGGGAGGTGGAACGACAGACTTCAGCCTCATCGAAATCCAGGTGAAGGAAGGAAAGCTTACTTTTCAGCGCATGGCGGTTGGTGATCATCTGCTGCTTGGCGGCGATAACATGGATGCCGCCTTGGCTCATTATATCGAATCGAAATTAGCTACTGCACTCCAAGGCTTCACAAGCAACAACTTTGTCGAAGGAACGCAGTGGCTCCAGCTGCTTGCGGAAGCCCGCAATGCGAAAGAAGCGCTTCTTGGTTCAGACCTTTCTTCATATGCAATTTCAATACAGGGAATAGGATCCTCGGTGGTTAAAGGGAGTTTGTCGACTTCATTAACACAATCAGAGGTTGAGAAAGTTCTAGGTGATGGATTTTTCGGCACCTATCCACATGTAGAAGCTCTCAAGCTGAAAAAGGGGACCGGACTGCGCATCATGGGCTTACCTTACGAAGATGAGCCGTCGGTGACCAAGCATCTAGCTTACTTTTTGCAACAAGCAGGCTGCAATAAAATAGATTACATCCTTTTTAACGGTGGAACATTAAAGCCGCAAACCTTTCAAGATTCTTTAGTTAATTCTTTAGCCGACTGGTTTGGCAGCAAACCCGATGTACTCCAAAGTACCAGTCTCGATTTGGCTGTTGCTAGAGGAGCCGCTTATTACGGGAGAGGGCGGCGCGGCACAGGTGTTTTAATTGAAGGGGGACTTCCCAGGGCTTATTATTTGGAAGTCGATGTCAAAGAAGAAGACGGGAAAAATAAGCGCAAAGCAATGACCTTATTAGCTCGCGGATCAGAAGAAGGTACTGAATTCCATCCTGAACATGTTTTTGAGTTGCGCTCCAACACCCCTGTCGCGTTTCATCTGCTCACCTCGCACGTCAGGTTGCATGATGCTCCAGGGCAAGTGATCGATATCGAAGAGATAGAGATGCAAAGGCTCCCGCCGATTGCCACCATTCTCCGCTTTGGCCGCACACAAACTAATCAGAATATTCCGGTCTCTTTAACCATACGGCTTACTGCGGTCGGCATTATCGAACTGTGGCTCTCCTCCAAGAATACCGAGCACCGGTGGAACCTCGAATTCCAGTGGCGGGCCGCATCAGGACAAGACCACAATCTCTTGACTGCTAGCCAAACAAAGCAGGATGAAACCTTTGATAGCAGATTCCTCGATGATGCCAGGCAAACCATCGCCTCATTTTACAGCGGTTCGGTCAAACCGAATAAACTGATGGAAACCCTAGAGGAAAATCTGCAAATAGGCAGGCGTGAGTGGTCTCCCAGTATTCTGCGCGGACTGACAGATCCGGTGCTGCAAGGGTCCGACAAACGTAAGGTGGGTGTTGAATTAGAGGCAAGATTTTGGAATCTGGCAGGCTTTCTGCTCCGTCCCGGTTATGGGTATCCGTTGGATGATTTCCGGACCAAAGAGTTATGGAAGTTGATTTTGGCAGACCTGAAAGATCCGCGCAATCTAGAAATCCAGATCGCCCATTGGATCTGTTTCAGGCGTGTGGCTGGCGGATTCAATAAAGGGCAGCAGATGCAAATTGCTAGCGAGCTGATGAGCAATCTGTTTGATAAGAAGACCGGCAAGTTTGATGTAAAAAAGAAAAGCGACGTCTATCCCTACTCGGAGAAGATCCGTGCCCTGGCAGCATTGGAGAGAATTGATATTCCCTTGAAGATCAAGCTGGGCGATGCGCTCGCTTTGAGGATTGGCCAGCAAGAAGGTGAGTCCGCCGATTACTGGGCGCTCGCCCGCATCGGTTCCAGGCATTTAATGTATGGCTCCATTGGTCAGGTAGTTCCTCGAGAAATAGCCGAACGCTGGGTGGAGAAATTACTGCTAATAAACCCGCCCGTGCCCGAAAAGTCACGTGATGTTTCAGGCACTGGCACGGATTTGCTTTTTGCGCTGGCACAGATAAGCCGCAAGACCGACCAAAGAGAAATCAACCTTTCCGACAAGGTGATTGAAAAAATTGTTGCTAAGTATCCAGAATTACAAAATGATTTAGTCAGGGAAAGGAATCTCTCTTCTCAGGAGCAAGAACAAATATTTGGAGATCGGCTCCCTGCAGGATTATTATTAAGTTTATGATTCAGTTACCACCAAATTTAAATCATTTCCGTGAAGATGCCGAGAAGTCTTTAGCTAACCGACTGGTCAAGGATACTGAATTTTCAGGCTCGACCTATCAGGTGCTGGTTGAAGATCTACATACCGGAAAAGAGCATTGGGCGTTCATTCAGCTTGGCGCCAAGGAACAGGTTGTCGACGCCTTCTGCTCTTGCGAAGAGGGTCAGTCCACGGGAGGATGCCTTCATTTGGTAACGGCCTATTTGAGTTTATTCAATGAACATCCACAACCCTTGCATATCCGCTTTTTCAATTCACTGTGGAATCACCTGTGCCAGCTGTTTGAAGGACATTTAGGCGGCAGCGCCAAGCGTCTGGTCAAACTGCAGGAAGGACACTATATCTATCGCTCGGGCATGGATAAAATCCTTTTTGCCGTCAAAGCCAAAACGGAGCAGGCTTCGGAACGCCTGGAGAACCTGATCCATAAAGAAGTCCATGAGACCGAAGAGACATCCCTTAAATTTTCCAATTTGCCGCCAGAAGAAATTGCCCTATGGCGTGCCGGTAGGCCTAGTTTGCAGCTGCGTTACGACCTGTCCTACTGGAGCGATCTGGCCAAGTGGCTGATGCATCTGCAAGAAGACCAACAGGAATATCACGTCGAGTTCCGCTACTCAAAGAAGAATCTGCCTAATTGGATCCAGATCAGTTTTCAAGATCTGGACATCGGTTTTTACCTTTCAGAGGCTGATTTGCCGGCTATCATCCCATCTTTGGCAACAGTGACAAGTCCTCTGGTTGTCCGCAGCAAAGAAAAGAGTGGAATCGAGTCGATCTCTTACGATAAGAAGAAAGGGACCCTGCTCATCAAAGCATCCAGGAAAGACAAAAAAGTAGCTGAAGAGTCCAGAGATGGGATTCAAGTCGGCAACTGGACCTTTGTGTCTGATGAAGGTTTCTATGCAGACGAACCTCACGCCCTATTGGGGATTCCTATGTTGGAAGGGGAAGAACTGTCGCAGGCGCTCACAGAACATCAACGTCTAATCGGAAACTATTTGAAAGAGGCCGTGATCCATCAGGATCCCGTGTCATTGTCTTATCAGCTCCATTTCGACTTTCAGTGGAATTTGCATATCCAGGCTTATCTTTTTACAAAGGGCGACCTGTCTGGCCATTCACGTATCATTGGCGATTGGCTTTATCTGGACAGTGATGGATTTTATCCGTTGGAAAGCAAACGCTTTGACAAGATAGAAACTGTGATCCTTATCCAACATATTTCTGATTTTGTTTCGCAGCACCGCGGCTGGCTTAATACGCAAACAGGCTTCCAGACTCATGTTAAAAGCATTGAATACCAGTTAGCCTATAACGTTAGCCAGAGCAATAGGCTGACCTTTATGCGCACCATCGCTAAGGACAAAGGTGCGGTCAGAATTCAAGATTTTGGCGTTTGGGTGTATGTGGAAGGTTCCGGATTTTACTCCAAAACATCTGGACCCTTTAACTACTTGCTGCAGAAAGGTGTGTCATTGAGCGCCGAGCAGATCCCTCTTTTCATCAAGATGAACCGTGATGAACTGGGACTCATCCCTAAATTTTTCGCTGAAGAGTCACCTATCGCTAAGGCAGCGCTAAAGATTGAGCTGGGGCCTAAAAATTCGATTGTGATTACGCCTGAGTATGAACTCAAACCAGGCTACAGCTATAAAGAGATGCGCCTTTTCGATGAATTCATCTACATGGAAAAATATGGCTTTACCGAACTACCTGTCGAAATGCGACTTCCTGAAAAATACCGTTCAATAGTCACTCTGGAAGGAGAAGAACGTGACCCCTTCCTCACTTTTGAACTGGAGACGCTGCGCAGATTCACCTCTTATGTAGATACCGGGATTATAAAGCCCAAGAAGAAGACGCTAGTCACCGATGCCATTAACAAGGCGCCTGAAAAGGGAAGAGGGTGGTACCATTTTAATTTCAGCTACCAAACTGAATATGGATTAATTTCCATCGTAACCTTGCGGCAAGCCATCAACAAAAAGCAAACGTTTGCTTTTACTGACGGGGGACTGATCGACCTGCGCGAAAGCGACTATGACTGGATCAGGAGGCTGTCTAAAGATCAAATAGAGAAATCGGGTAAAATATTCCTGTCTACCATAGAATTCATGAGGTTGAATGCCTTCTATCCGATTGTACTGATCGGAGATTCGAAAGAAAGTCAGGATATCTTGTCTGTATTGACCAAACTGGAAACAGATGAAGAACCTAATATGGGCGGTCTATCAGGTCATCTTAGGCCTTACCAGGAATTAGGTGTAAAGTGGCTGTGGTTCCTTTACCGGCATCAGCTTTCCGGCCTTCTCTGCGACGACATGGGATTAGGGAAAACGCACCAGGCTATGGCTTTGATGGCCAGCGTCTCTAATATGTTCAAAATGCTGGCTGAAGGGACTCCTTGCCATTTCCTGATCGTCTGCCCCACATCGGTGATTTACCACTGGGAGGAAAAGCTGAGCCGCTTCCTTCCCGGATTGCGGGTCTGTACCTTTTATGGAACCAAAAGAAGCCTGGAAGCATTCCAGCATCAATATGATATTTTGCTCACCTCTTATGGGGTGCTGAGGAATGAAAAAGAGCTCCTGGCTCAAGTTCCTTTTGAAGTGGCCATCTTCGATGAGATCCAAATTGCCAAGAATCAGATGAGCCAGGTCTATGGAGCGCTTACAAAAATAAAAGCGCAATTGAAACTAGGCTTGACAGGTACCCCTATTGAAAATAAGCTGCGGGAGCTTAAGTCGCTCTTCGATATTGTGCTGCCCGCCTATATGCCTTCAGAAAGCGAATACAAGGAATTGTTCATCAAGCCGATCGAAAAAGAAGGAGAAAGAAAACGGAAATCCCTGCTGCATCGCCTCATCCATCCTTTCACCTTGCGCCGAAAAAAAGAGGACGTCCTCAAAGATCTTCCCGAAAAAATTGAAGAGGTTTCCTATTGCGATCTCTCACCGCACCAGCACCTGTTTTATTCTGAAGTGCTAGAACAGCGGCGCAGGCATCTGATCGAAGAATTGAAAAATGATAGTAATCCAATCCCTTTCCTGCATGTGTTTGCGCTGCTTTCCAGTCTTAAGCAGATCTGCGATCACCCCGCCGTCTACCTGAAGAAACCCGACGACTATAAAAGCTACCATTCAGGAAAGTGGGAGCTGTTTGTCGAGCTGCTTCGTGAAGCCCGCGAGAGCCAGCAGAAAGTTGTCGTCTTCTCCCAATATTTAAATATGCTCGACATCATCGAAAACTACCTGACAGAGCAAGAGATCGGATTTGCCTCTTTACGTGGCGCCACGATCAATCGCAAGGCGCAGCTCCAGTATTTCAATCAAGACCCCAAATGCGAAGTATTTGTCGGCTCCTTGCACGCTGCCGGATTAGGCATCGATTTGACCGCCGGCTCGGTCGTCATCCATTACGACCGGTGGTGGAACGCTGCGCGGGAAAATCAAGCCACCGACCGTGTCCACCGTATCGGTCAGACGCGCGGTGTGCAGGTGTTCAAACTGGTCACAAAGGGGACCTTCGAAGAAAAAATTGACGCCATGATCGCCCGCAAGGCGCAGCTCATGGATGACATCATTAAAGTCGACGACCAGACCCTATTGAAAACCTTCAGCCGCGATGAGCTCATCGAACTGCTCTCCCTCACCAAACTCCAAGACACCGAAGAGCACCCCACCATCTCCGACGTAGAGTAATGCTCGAATTTTGCTTGCGAAGCCTACGAAAGGTGAATAGAAAACGGATTTTGGTTTTTTCTTGCAGATAATTGTAAGATAAGATATCTCACTTTTAGAGGGAATGGCAATACTCCCTTTTTAGATAAGGAAAAAATATGTTGCGCAGTGAAAGAGCTATTGTTTCATCAAAAGGACAGGTAGTGATTCCTCACATGCTTCGTAAAACTTTGGGCATCCATGCCGGCACCGAGTTAGTTTTTACAATCCATCGAAACACCCTTGAGGTACAGCCCGTACGCCGCAACATAGATATGTTTATTTGATGTTGCAAAAAGGAAGGTGAACAACCCATAAGTGTTGCTGACATGGATGCAACCATCCAGAAAATAGTTAGTGATGAGAATCATAGAGTTAAGAAGAAAAAGGATGAGACTATTAGGATCATAAAAATTGTCCGAAGTCAATGATGTTTGAGAATTCTATTCTGCTGCAAAGTCAAAAAGAATGAGAGAAAAGTTCGAAGAGATATAGAAGGGCGGCAGCGCCGCCCTTCTATGGTAAACAAGTTTAAGGGAAAGAAGGTCCGTTGTATACAAACTGGGTATTAAATTGATTTTCAGAAGTTGTAGAAGTGTAGAATGGAATAAAAATATTTGATGTTGTCGTAGTTCCATCCGCTGTATCGCTTATGATGACAGGTAAAGTTTGAGCTGAGATGACTATCCCTGAACCGGTTAGGAGTAATCCATATGTATAAGTGCCGCCTACAACTGGATTGACAGTTGGGAAAGTGACTGTTGTAGGTAAATCAATTAGTAAAGTTGCTGTTCCCTCAAGGACTAAACCATCAGGAGTTGATACATAAGGTGTTACGGTGCTTCCTGTCGGCGCTTCACCAAAAATTTCTGTAAGAACATGAACAGTTGCAGTTAATGTGTCACCAGCGACAGGAACAGAAAAGTTACCGCCTGTTGCACCTGTAGCTCCTCTTTCACACTTACATTTATGTTTATGCGAATATTTGCTTAGATCGTATGAGTCTGTTATTGCGGCAAAAGACAGCATAGGAATTACTGTAAGCAATGTAAAAACTAATTTTTTCATAAAATACTCCTTTAGGTTGTTTGTTTCTGCAAAAAACCACTTTTGTGGTTTAAATCGACCATGTCACATCAAACAAATTTAGTCAAATCTAAAAAAAAGTGTGAGGGGATAGGGGGTGCAATTAAAAGTAATGGTTGTGTTCAAATCGTGCCGTGCCCGTGCAAACCCGCGCATTTTTCAACGCAAAGGCGCAAAGGAACGCAAAGATCGCATTACGAGAGACCTTTGCGATCTTTGCGTTTCTTTGCGCCTTTGCGTTGAAAAATGCGCGGGTTTGCATGGGCACTGTCTCGAAAAATGATCGACCTACACTTTTAATTGCACCTGGGGATAGGAGATCCCACCATATGCGGTGTTACAACTCTAATCACACAAATACTCCGTGAGTGATTACTAAGAAGCTGGTTTAGGCGGATTGGCCTTGTCCATTTCTTTTTGGAGGTCGGCACTCAATTGAATGATCTCGGCCTGTGCTTCATCTAGTGATTTATTGCCGACCTTGATGTGATCAGGATCTTCAACGGTTACTTTGATGTCGAGGGCTTTAGGATCTTTCCTGGAATCAAAAGATTCGAGAAATTGGATCACCCGGTCAACCATAGGCTTGGTGATGATAGGAAGGCTTTGCATTTTTGCTTCGTTCACGATCTTTTGCCATTTATTGTAATAGTCCGTCAGGTCTGTGATAAGCTGATGATAGTTCTTTATGGTAATCTCGAAGTAGCCGGAGTTATTATCTTTATGTTCACCGTTTATCTCAATCTCATAGAAGACGCAGCGCCAGAAGCATTTCAAAGTATGCAGGGTGAAATTCCCAATATCGTTATTTGAAATAGTCCCCCCACCTGTCAGATTCAGCTGGGTTTCCAGTTTACCCCATTTGGCAAGATCGGGTACAAGATCGTTACTGTTTTTTACAAAGAGGAGGGCAAAATCGCTATGTTCTTTTTTAGTTGCCTGGCTTGCTGCGCTTTTCGCCAAGACGTTGGCGATTTTGACAAATCTCTCATGATATTTTTCGTTAACTTGAGCCTGATTTTCGAAGTTAAAAAGTCCTTTAAATTCGTTGGACATACGTTCTAGCTGGATTTTACCACTGACCTTATTCCATCCGAGATCAGACGAAGAGTCCAATTTATCAATCACGAATAAGAAAGGAGGGATGTTGTCAGGATTTTGCTGTTGATAAAATGGGTGGTCCCAAGAAGGGATAAAACCATGGGCAGCAAAAGATAAATCGGCAGAGCCTTCTTCATTGAAAGCGCTCTGTAATTCGTCAGGGCTTACCCCTGGGAATGTTTTTTCGAGGTCGCTAAGTGACTGGAAGCTTTTTGAGTCAATTCCTTTTAAACTTAATTCTAAAGAGAAGTGGTTGGTTTTATCGCCTTTTTCTTGATTGTCTACATGGAAATAAGCTTCTTTGCCTTTAAAAAGGAGGACGTTTTTGGTTGCATCGATAAGTGAAAAATCGGTCAATTTAAGGGTGTCATCTTTAAACAGCAAGGCGACTAATTCACCGATTTCATTTATTTTCTGACTGTCAATTTTTTCGCCAATCTTTTTCAGATTTTTCACGCAGCCGGTACAGCTTAAGAAAACATTTCCTGTCATGACATGTTTTTGAGGGCTTTTGGAGTCATTGTAGATAAATTCAGTTTTTCCTTTCGACGTGATCCGGATTCTATCTCTGTTAAAAACAGAAGATCCGATGACTACTTCACCTTGATGGGCAATGTTGGATTTGGTGGCTTTTTCAGTCAGTACGGGGTTGGTAAAGATGTAATCAATAGAAAAAGGATAACCGCCTCTTTCCATTTTATCATATTGGAGTGAAGCGCGGGTCTCCGGATCTTTAGACAAGTCAGAAATGGTGTTTTCGATGCGGTCTTTTAACTCATTTGATTTTTGGTACCAGATGGCAGAATAGACGGCTACGATCAGAATAAGGACTACGACAACAAATCCAATTTTTTTCATGAGAAACTCCAAAATTATTAATTGTTCAATTGTGATGGCCAGAGTGATCTAATAATTTACAGGATCGCCTTGATTTTAGCAAAAAATAAATCCAGGAAACGGCAATTGGGCTGAGCACGGAATTGCAATCTTTTGATTCAGAACACGTTGAGGCGAAGGGGGGGGGGGCTTACCCGTTTGGGTATGCCCCCCTTCGCCTCAACGCGTTATGAACCAAAATCTTGCGTCTGGAACCCCCTTCGAATCGCCGTTTCTAGGATTATGCCGTTATGTTCCCGGGAACATAAATCCCGACGTCGGCATAATAGGTTCAAGGAATTAACAGCAATTGATAGTCGAAATTTAGAAATTTAGCAAGTTTCTCAGCCACCTTTTTGCCCCCTATCATTAGATATTCTAATTAAAATCATAGCCGCTTGCGATCCTACACATCGTCATCGTCATCGAAATCGAAATCGGCAATATCGTCTACCTCGTCCATGTCTTCCACTATGTCATTAGCGTCCATTGTGTCAACAGTCTTTACAGTGTTAGATCGATTTTCGCGGGTGCGGTCTTTCTTGGTTTTTCCTTTCAGGTGCATGATAATTGGAACGCCTGCGAAGGTATAGACTTCCCTAAACTGGTTGTAGAGGTATTTTTTATATGATTCGAGCATCAAGCCGGGATGATTGACGAATAAGATGAATTTAGGCGGCTGGATGGCTACCTGGGCCATATAATAGATACGAAGCCGCTTGCCATTGAGCATAGGAGGGTGATTCCTTTGCATGGCGGCGCCAATGAATTTATTCAGCTGGTGGGTGGTGATGCGCGTCATTGAGTTTTGATGGACTTCCTGGATTAATGACCAAATTTTATCAATATTCCTGCCATGTAGGGCAGAGGTGAAAATTTTTGGGCAATGCTTTAGGAAGGGGACCTCTTCCTCAACGCTTTTCAGGCAGTGTTCCATCCTGAAACCTTGTACGAGGTCCCATTTATTAAACAGGATGATGCATCCTTTGCCGGCTTCCTCGATCTTATTGGCAATTTTTTTGTCTTGGGCGGTGATCCCTTCTTGCACATCGAGCATGAGGATGCAGAGGTCAGCCCGTTCGATTGCCCGTTCGGTCCGGATGGCGGCGAATTTATCGACCACTTCATGTTCAGATCCTTTTTTTCGTATACCGGCGGTATCGATGAAGGTGTAGTGATGTTCATCATGAATGAAGCTGATGTCGATGCTGTCTCTGGTCGTTCCGGGGATAGGGCTGACGATGCACCGCTCTTCATCGAGGACATAGTTGACCAGAGATGATTTGCCGACGTTGGGTCGGCCAACGACGGCGACTTTGATGGTATTGGTTACGGTCTGCTCGATCTCTTTCTTCTTCATATTTTCGAAAGCGGCTTCCAATAGTTCCGCAATATGCCATCCTTGAGCAGCAGAAACAGGAATCATCTTTCTAATGCCTAGCGAATGGAATTCGTGCATGAGAGGAATTTTGTCGTAGTCGTCAATTTTATTGACAGCCAGGCAGACGGGCTTTTTTGTTTTGAGCAGGATCTCTGCGACCTCTTTATCCAAAGCGGTTAAACCTACTCTGGAGTCAACGACCTGGATGATGGTGTCGGCTTCTTCGATGGCGATTTCGGCTTGACGTTTGATCTGTTCATTAAACATCACTTTGGAGCGGGGATTGATACCGCCGGTGTCAATGACTTCAAAGGGGAGCCCGAAGACTTCGCTTTCGGCATAGATGCGGTCGCGTGTAATCCCTTCGGCCTCATCAACGATTGCGATTTTTTGTTTACATATACGGTTAAATAGCGCCGACTTTCCGACGTTGGGGCGGCCTACAATGGCCAATTTTAGTAAGTGTGTCATATTTTCCTTTGCTGTTGCAAGCGATAATTTTAAATTAAACGGGAATTAAAAAGTAGATTTTTTTAAATATCTATTTAATAATAAAGTTTAATGTTCTATAATAAGCATTTCATTAAAAAATTATAAAGATGGTATATGTCTGACGATATTTCAATAAGAAACATCACCAAAGACTTTGAAAAGTATTCGTGGGAGGCATTGCGTCAAGATCTGATAGCTGGCATTTCTGTTGCTATGCTGTCCGTTCCGCAGGCAATGGCTTTTGCCTTAGCTGCCGGCCTTCCTGTCTCTTGCGGTCTATTAGCAGCTATTTTTTCGGCGATGGTCGTTTCCCTGTTTGCCTCTTCGCGCCATCTGATCGTAGGCCCCAGCAATGTCATTGCCATTTTGGTGCAGGGTGGCATTTCGATGATCCTTTTCAATAATTTCCGCGATGTGACCGGCCCCGAAAGGGAAACACTTGTTTTGCAAATCTTATCCCAATTGATGCTGTTGGTCGGAACAATCCAAATTATGGCAGGGTTTTTGAAGATGGGACGTCTGACCCATTTTATCAGCCATAGTGTCATTATAGCGTATGTCTCCGGTGTTGCAATTGCTTTATTCATCACACAGCTTTTCCCTCTGTTAGGAATGGATATCCCTCCCAATGTTTCTTCGTTATATGAAAGGGCTACTTATATCATTTCACATTTGAATATGGTTCACGTGCCAACTGCATTGATTGGTGTGACCTGCTTTTGCATCCTGATTATCTTAAGGAAAATTAATAAGAAAATCCCTTCCGGCGCTTTCATGCTGGCTTTTGTGGCACTGGCAACATACTTTTTCAGCCATTCTTACTATTACTTTGCCAATAACGGCTACGAGTTTATCAACTGGCTGCAGGTAGAAAAATATTTCCAAACAATACCCCTTGTAGGTGATACAAGAGGGGATGGCATGATCCCAAATTGGGAATGGCCTTATTTCAATACCGCGATCATGAATAACATTTTGCCGGTCGCCTTCGCCATCGCATTATTGAGTCTGGTCGAAGCCACTTCAGCGGCCAAAAATACTGCTGCCAGATCAGGACAAAGGCTTTCGACTAATCAGGACTTCTTTGGCATGGGAATGGGGAATCTTTTGTCGGCCTTCATCGGAGCGATGCCCATATCTGGAAGTCCGTCCCGCACCAGCTATATCTTTGAATGCGGAGCCACTACCCGCTTGGCGGGGGTATCGAGCTGCCTTTTTGTCGCCCTTTTATTGGTCGCCTTTGGAACGCTTATTAAAGACGTTCCTGTGACTGCCTTTGCGGCGTTGCTCGTTTACGCCTCCGGCAGCATTGTGAACATTAAGCAGGTGTTTCTTTGTCTGAAAGCAACCAGGTCTGATGCCATGGTGTTTATATTAACACTGCTGGCCTGCATCTTTTTCAGCCTTGACGTGGCCTTCTACATCGGAGTGGTACTCTCCATTTCCCTCTATTTGAAAAAGTCGGCTATGCCTCAAATGGCCGAATTCACTGTCGATGATGAGGGAGGCATCCACAGCATTGATGCCCATATGCCTCACATTCCCAAAAAGATCCGTTTCATCAAGATAGAAGGTGAGTTGTTCTTCGGCGCGGCGGACTTGTTCCAGTCGGCCCTGAAGTCGATCACAGAAGATGATACCACTACCCGCGTCCTGATCATCCAGCTTAAAAATGCGCGTGACATCGATGCCACCTCCTGCCTAGCCCTGGAGCAGCTGCACGAGTTCATGAAGAGCTCCAGCAGATACCTGATAGCCTGCGGACTGACTCACCAAATATGGGATGTGTTGAGCGACTCGGGAATGATCGATGTCATAGGCAAAGCTAATCTGTTCATCTTCGATGAGAGGCACCCTCTCCAGTCCGCCCAGAGAGCTTTTCGGCGGGCCAATGAATTGCTCAATGAGAAGAAACCGCAAGAGGCGCCGCAGCTTATTCTTGAGCCGGTTTTAGTCAAAATTGAAGTCAATTAATTTTGCTTGCGAAGCCTTGGCGTGCTCTGAGGCTGTGAAAAAATAGGGCTGCGCAGCCGCTTTTGGAGTGCGCCGGCTCCACCGGCGCTTTGTTATTACACACACTCATGCAACGCAAAACGTATCGTAGGCCATGCTATAATCCTAGAAACGATTACTTGTGGCTCTTGAGGGCTTGGTTTTTGTTGAGGGCTTCGACGAGGGCTTGGAGGACAGTAATCTCTTCGCGTAGAGCGGTTTCTGATTGTGATGCCTTTGTCTCTTGATCTGCAAATGTTTGACCAAACTGCTTAAAACCGGCGATCTCGGATGCTAGCATCTTTACCTGTTCAGCAAGCCGGTTTCTTTCATCGTGCACGGCACTGACTGCAGGGATGATCTGAGAGTTGAGGACTGCTAAAATATCCTCAAACTGTTTGTGATATTTTTCGCCTTGCTCAACCATTGGCTTCATTTCCACTTCAACCTGTACGAGATGCTTCACATCTTCATTCATCGATTTCTGCTCTTTCTCTTCTTCCTTAATGGTGAGAGCAATCTGGTTAATTCTGGCTGTGAGTTCAGGGTTAAAACTAGCCAGCGATTTAATGGATGCGGTCAGGTCTTCAGTTGTTTTCTGGTATTTTAGATAAAGATCCAGATATTTTTGCAGCTGTTGTTGTGTTTTTTCTAACTTATCTCCCATATCAGACAGCTGTTTTGTTTTATTAGATAATGCAGATGATAATGAGTCGAGCTGCTCAGATATTTGATCTTTAGCTTCTCCTAGCTCAGCACCCACTTTTTGAATATTCTTTGCATCGCTGTTGATTTGATCGGTAGCTTTATTAAGTGTTTTGACATTATCGTTCAAGGATGCTGTTGGTATTTTCCACCAGATGAATCCTGCAGTCGAATAACATACAATAGCGACCACTGTCCCTAAAGCACTGACGGAGTATTGTCCTGCATTATAACCCCAAGCGGCTGCTCCTGTACCGCCAGTCCCAAGTGAGACATTAATCCCAATAAAGTAGTGATTACACCATTTCGTCACTTTTTGAGTGCAGGTTTCTTTTTTCTTTATTCCAACCATTTCTCCTGCTTGGGAGGCGAGATCGGTGACTGCTAGTTCAATGCCTGGGGTAAGAGCGGCTGTTTCGAGACTCATTATTTTTTTCCTTCTTGTTCTTTTTGGAGCGTTGCATTTTGTCTATTAAGTTCTTCTGTCAGTCTTCTTATTTCATCAAGAGGGATTGAACTTTGTGCAGTTTGAAGTTTTTGAATATCCTCTTCATATCTGGCCAGAAGCTCTTTCATCTCGTTTTCTGATTTGCTCAATTTTTCATTTGCTCCACTTAGTTCTTTTATATCAGCTGTTAGGCTCTCATTCTGTTGTATATTTAATGCATATTCATCCTGCAGGGCTTTGAGCTGGCTTTGGATTTTCCGGGAGACTGTGTTCATGACTGTTGGTAGCTGCTGCAGAGATTCTATGAATATTTTTAGTTGCTGTTCATCCTTCTGGAAAAGGCTTTCGGTGGCCTGTGTCTGCTGTAGATGAGTTCCAAGCTGCTGCAAGGCTGCTTTTTCTCCTTCACTGGCTGTCGAAACTTTGCCGGAAGCTTCGACAAGGGTCGAGACTACCTTGTTCATGGGATCATAGACACTCGTGATCTTTTGTAGGTTGGCTTGAGTTTTCCCAAGCTCTGCAGTTAATCTTCCGATTGTTTCTTCGTGTTCTTTGATGAGCTTTACTTCTGCGCCCATCTCGGGCTTGTATTTATCAAGAGTTTGGTTTATAGCGCTTACGTCTTGCTTTATTATTGCACTGACACCAGTGATTTGGGCGGCGCTGTCGCCAATCTGGGCAATATCTTTCTCCATGTCTTGTTGCGGTCTTAATTGATAGATTTGGAAGGCGCCGATGAGATTGGTGACTAACATCAGTCCGCTGAGGGCGGTCACTTGCCTTTGGCCGATAATCCAGCTGGCAATGCCGACGATGGCTGCGATCATAGATCCTGCAATCAGAATATAGACAGGGATGGGGGTGATTTTTCTTCCTTTGAGTTTTCCCGTTAGGGGATTATCTCCCTCTGCTGTGGGTGGAGCTGGGGGTGCCGTCGTAGAAAAAAGCGAACTGAAAACTTGCATCTCTATATCTCCTGTTTACGGTACTGGGTTCCATTTCACTGGCCGCCCGGCGGGGTCCTGGATTTTTTTATAGACCCATTCTTCATCATTTTCGCGCAATAACCTATCGCATCCGAGGGCAAAACCTTCAAAGAAGCCATACTTTTGCATCGCTTCCTTGGTGTATTGGGAGCTGCTGGGAATAAAATTGCTTCTTGGTCCGTCGGCTGGGGAGATCACTTCCTGATGGAACTTGATTGCCCGAGTACCAAAGCCGGCTAAAACTGTCACCTGCCTGGGGCACTCGCATATGGGCCCTTTTCCCACCAAATCAGCATCCTTTCCCCATGGTTCAGAATAGATTTTTTGAACTAAGATAATAAAAGATAAAAGAAAGATAAACAAGATAAATTTCATGTTAAAAGCTTGTTTCGAAGATTAATACTGGGAAGCAATTATTATCTGATAAAATCTTTTTTCCCGTACCTTCAAATAAACTTTGATTGAATTCATTGGCGGCAATGCCTGCGCCGTTGATGCCCCCATAGTACCAGCCATATTCGATGCTGGCGGTGATGGCTCCTGCAGCTATGTAACCTTTATGAAAAAATTGGTAGGCGGCGGCTGTGAACAGTGCATTGATCAGGAAGGATGTCACTGCAGCCCTTTTTTGACCCACATAGTAGTAGCCAAGTCCGGGTAAAATGGCGTTGTATAGGCGTGCTTTTTTGGGGGATTTGGCGAATTCGTAATAATTGTCAAAGTCGGCTTGGAGGCATTCCCGTTTGGGATGGCAATCAATATCAACTTGAACGGCTGCGATGTCACCTGCTTTAATATCGGTGTAAAGGGCTAAGTCCTGAGCTGTTTCCGGCGAAGCTTTTTCGATGATCTGGTAGACGCAGGTTGCCTTTTCTTCCTGTTTGATTTGCAGGTAGCAGTCATACAAAAGGATGGCGAGGTTGCTGAAAGCTGGGAAATCGGCGTTGGCATTACTGATGCTGCCGGCTTCAAAGATATTGATCGCTTCCTGGTATTTTTGGCCTAGATAGTAAGCAAGGATAAGGTCGTATTCAATTTGCAATTTTCTATCGATATTGTCGCATGGCAAAAGGATAAGTGCTCTTTTGTAGCATGTAATGGCGCGGTAGAGGTCCCATTCTTCGGCAAAGGCGTTGCCCAAGATCAATTCTTTCCCCCAGTCTTGCGTCCGTTCTTCTTCTGTCAGCGGCTGAAAAGCAGAAGGCAGGTCGCTGATCCGTGTCGTTGGGGGAATGTAAGTAATTCTCGGTTCAAACTTTGTCTTCAGCGAACAACTGCTAAGCATCAGTAAAGCAAGGAAAGCAAAATAGTGTTTCAGCATAATGATTTCCAAAGTTTCAACGCAAAGGTACAAAGATCATAAAGACAAGGCAACTTGTGATGATTTGCCGCTTGCGAAGCCTTGGAGTGCGGGGCTTTGCCCCGCCTTCTAGCGGGACTGTGGGTGACAATTATTTGTAATAACAGACATTAATGCCATTCGCGTGATTTTTAATGTCTGTGAGTTCCACAAATGCGCTAGAAGGCGGTGCAGAGCACCGCACTCCAAGGCTTCGCAAGCGGCAAATTATTGGCTGCCTTCTCATCCGTCATTCTTTAATCCCTCAGCCTTTAGCTCTTAGCCTTTTATTTGGGTGCGCAGTAGTCATCCGGGCTTGTTGACTTGACGTTGAAGAAGTCCATAGCCTCGTCAATTTCGTAGTTCCAGGTTCTTCTGACTTTGTTCTTATCACGGAGCACATCCTGTTGGCGTCTAGTGAGGTTTTCAAGTTCTTCTTCACTGTCAACAATAAGGGGGCGGATAAAAAGCATAAGATTACGTTTATTATCCGACTTGCCTTGCTGTTTGTTAAGGGCACCAATCAAAGGAAGGCCGCCCAGGCATGGGACGCGGCTGAGTGTATCGGTATCAGTATCGCTGATAAATCCGCTAAGTATAACAAAGAAGCCATCAGGAACGTGTACACGCGTTGTTGCTCTGCTTTTGTTTAGAACCGGAACTAAGTTGACGTCAACAGCTGATGGATTGTTGGTCGTTGAGTTGGCGGCACCATTGTTGTTGGTATTTTCCTGGACGATGTCCATGGTAATGATACCGTTATTGCCGATCTGTGGAGTGACCCTGAACGTTGAACCGACATCCAGGAACTGGAAGTTATTCGTGATGACAGAGCCTTGATCGTTGGAGATAGACTGTGTCTTATAACGTTCTGTACTTCCTACGAAGACTTCGGCAGTATTATTGTCTTCTGTTACGATCTTGGGGCTCATGATGATTCGTGTATTCGTATCTGAATAAGCCGCCTGGATGATGGCTCCGATCGAGTTGAACTGGAGTCCGCCATGGGTGACATGTCGACCGATGATACCGGCTGAATATCCTTGTGAGGCTAAAAGGCCGGAGGTGCTTGGTGGCAATATCGAACCTAATACAGTACCTGCTGTGGCAGCTGCATTGGTACCAGAATTCAAATTAGCATCAAGGCTTGTTCCAAGGCCAAGGTTCGACTGACCGCCGGCTGTACCGTCGCCGCCGAATCTGCTTCCGTAATCCACACCATAGGTAAGGGAATTCTGAATGGATGTATCGAGAATAAGCATCTCGATGAAGACTTGTCTCAGGGGCAGGTCGATCTCGAGGATCAGTTCCTTGATTCTTTCGAGGGCTTGGTATGTACCTGTAAATATCAGCGAGTTGGAAGCTTCGATCCACTGGCTGCTGTTTATGGCAGCAACGATATCAGCGTTAGCCGTACCGGTCTGGAGAAGGCTGGTACCAATTTTTTGCAGGGCGGTTTCAATCTGATCGCCTTTGCGATATTTCAACTTATAGATGAAGAAGAGGGTACGTTCGATATGGCCTGTTGGTAGTCCTTGGACCCACTTAGGCGTTGTGGAGATGCCACCTGGAGTAAATTCCTGTTTTTCGAAGATGCCTGGACGACCTTCTGTTCCTATACCGCCAGGGCCTAAGACAGCATTGGGGTTGAAGGCGGGAGGCGTCGGGGTTGTAACGGCGCCTGGGACGCCAAAAGGATATTTGCTTGGCAGGTTTGGATTATAGCCAGGTGTGCCTGGAATATTAAATCCTTCCCCGGCAGCGCCTGAACCAGCAGCACCACCAGCTCCGGCAGCTCCTGCGCCTGTGGCACCTGCTGCGCCAGCAGCACCGGCAGCGGCTGAAGCAGCAGCTGCTGCTCTGGCCGCAGCGGCCGCAGCTTCATCTTCTTCAGAAGGCACTCTGAGGTGCAGCTTGTCGAGTGAAAGGATCTTGGTCCTTCCTTCGTTGATATCGAGGTTTTCGAGGATGGCCAACGCTTTTTCTACGATAAATGTGTTGGAGACCACGAAGATGCTGTTGGTAGCTGGATGAGGTACAAGCACGTAAGGGTTGCCCTGTGCGATTGGAGCCAGGATTTTCTCGGCCAGCACGGCCAGGGTTTCGACGAATCCATTGCGGACTACATATTGACCAACAGTGACGCCGCTTTGAGGAGCATCTAAGCTATTGATCAGCTGGGCGATCTTATTGATATTGACAGTGAAGTCGGTGATGATCAGGTTGTTGGTGTCTCTCAGCACTTCGACAAGGGCGTCATCAGAAAGGAGCGGACGGATGATTTCGCCGGCCTTATTAGGATCGAGGGTATTGAGCCTGAATACGCGAGTGACGATTTCACTTTCTTTTGCATTGCTCAGCTGTCCGGGGCCTTCAATACGTGAAGGTGCGCGGACGCGTGGGTTGGTGTGTATGATGATGTTGTTACCTTGTTCAAGAAGCGAAAGGTTGCGGATGCGCAGTTCTTGCAGTAGGGCTGCCATCAGGTTTTCAATCGTTGTCGGCTCTTCGGAGACAATTGTGACATTGAATTGGAGGTCCTGATCGTCAAAGATAAAGTTCTTGTTCGAAATGCGGCTGATGAAGCGGAGAAATTCGATCATCGAAACATTATTGAAGTTAATCGAAATCTCCTTCATTTGACTCTGACTAGCTGCAGGAGCTGCAGATGAAGCATTTGTAGCTTGAGCTACTGCTGCCTGAGGATCAGAAATATTTTCAATGGTCTCGCTCGGTGTGATCACCGTCATGCGGTGTGGCTTATTTTCGCCATCTTCGTTCGGTTCTGAACCAGCAGGAAGGCCAATTGGCTCGGCGGCAGTTGATGGAGCTTCGGGAGTTGATGGGGCTTCGGGAGTTGATGGGGCTTCGGCGGATGGAGCCGGTGTGTCGATCACTGGCGACTTCGGAGTTTCATTGGAAGTCTGTAATGGCTCTACAGTCGGAAAAGATGTATCAATTTTCGGAGATGGTGGTGTTTCCGCTAACGACAAAGATCCTTCTTGAGAGGTTTTTGGAGCAGTAGTATCCGCTGGCGTGCTAATTTCAACAGACGTTGAAGAGGGATCCCTATCAGCTGATTTCTGCATGGGGACATCTTTGACATCGCCCTTTGCCTCTTGTTCATCGATGAGTCCCACCGCAGAATGGATATATTTCTCTTTTCCGACCACGTTAGGCTGTTTTTTTGCTGTTAGTTCTACCGCAGCTGGTTTTGCAGGGGCAGATTCAATAGCATCAGGTTGTTCAGGTGCTTGGATAAGATTAGGTTGAACTCTTTCGGCTTTAACTCTTCTATTTTTTGGCTGCTCTTCTTCATCCTTATTCCATGACCAGGAGTGTTCTTCAAACTTTTTGGAAGGAGGCGCAGGTTGTGAGGCTGAGTCTTGATTTCTTTCCTTTTCTTCGGAGACAGGGAGGCTCTTAGCTTCAAATTCATCGGTGCTGATGACTATAGGTTGGACGGCTTCTTCAGCTGTGAAAAGAAATTCATTTGGCTTGTTTTCTAGTGCCGCAAAGAAATTGTTCATGTCGGTAATTTGCAGATCGGCATTTTCAGTAAGATCTGATTCGGGAGCAGTCAGCTCTTTTGAAGCCTTTTCACTGTCAAGGATTGGGTGGCTGTAAACATCTGCTTTAGTGAGGAAGTCGTCATCCATGGGAGGTGCGGCTTCGACAGGATCAAAGAAGCTCTTCACTTCAGACGTTGTAGCATCGGCAAAGAAAAGGACTATAGGAGCAGCTTGGGAATCTTCTTCTTTATCCAATTCGGCTGAAGTAGTTTTCCAATCAAAATTGTCATCGCTGTCTATAGAAATCGGATGCTCATTTTCAAGCGATGAATCGGTCACTTGGATAGAAGAGATGGGAAAGTCGGCTAGCCAATCCTCATCAAACTCTTGAGATGGGTTGTCATTGGCAGCGTACAGGTCGGATTCATCAAATAAGGTTTCTTTATTTTTTTCTTGACTGAAGTCTTCAAAGTCAAATTCAGGAATAGTAAAAGATTGTGTATCCTCGGCAGCGATGACAAGTTCAGAAGGCCGGTTCTCCAGATCTTCTGCATCGGCTGCTAAGTTTTGATGAGCAGTTTCTGGTTTTGAATCTTGCGTGAAGTCAGTTGTGAAGTTGGCTGGTATCAGTTGTTCATGTTCATCAGGGACTGGCAGATTTTGTTCATGAGCAGAATCATTATCAGCGATATGTGTGAATTCATCGGATACGGAGAATGTGAATGTCGGGGTATCGGCCGGTTTCTCTTGCGATTCTGGTTTCTCTGCCTGTTCCTTCTGATCTTCATTCGCAGCTGCAAGGATATTAGCATCTTGCAATGGCTGAGCAAAATCAGAAGCGATGATCTTGGGTGTCAAATCGTTAACACCCTTTTCTGCAGGCTGTACATCATTCTCTTCTGCTGGAACAGCAGCTTCATCGGCAGCGAAATAGGATGGTATGCCTTTAGGTTCATCGGTAGGTCCTGAAGTCTGTTCTTCTGCATCTGCTGCCAAGTAATGAGTCGCAGTTTTTGGCTCGGAAGGTTGTGTGAAATCGGCCGTAAAGGTAGCCGGAATGAATTGTTCATATTCAATATGTACTGGTGGCTGATGAAGCGTTGGCGCGCTATCGTCGATATGAGAATAATCATCTGACACAGAAAATGTGAAGGTGGAATTTTCGTTATGTATAGCAGGCTGAGCGGCACTCTTGGCAGAAACTGTTTTAAATTCAAAGATCTGAGAAGCTATCAGGAAGATCTTTTTTAAGTATTCATGGCCGACGATTTTTTCTTCGTTTTTCTCTTCTTCAGCAGACTTTTTGCTCTTTACTTTTGTCTCTTCATTGTCTGCTATGCTGTTGCCGAAATCAGAAAAAACGACTTCGATTTGCTCCGAATATAAAGGGATAAAATGTTCCTCAGAGTTATCTCTAGAATAGTTGATATCGGAAAAGTTGGTGATTTCCTGTTCCTCTTCCGAGGCTTCAAGAATTTGACCTGACTGACACGCGATAGCTAGCAACCAACATTTTAACAAGTAATGACGTTGACGATGCTGAATTAATTTCTTCATGGGTAAAAGCTATTTACTCTATATAGGTTAAACGTTAGACAACATCCCTTGGGCAAAAGGTTGAGTATTTTTTATCACAAAATTGAGCATTAATTTCCAGTAAAAAAAGATTTTTTTTTCTTTGGTCAGAAAATAGGAGTAAGGAGAAAGGGGAAAAAGTTGAACCTTTCTCCCTTCTCCTATCTCCTGCCCTCTCTCTTTTATATTTGAATCGATATAAGAACTACAGAATACTCTTGTTGTGAACGACTTAAGTTGACCTTGATTTTTCTAAGAAGGGTATCAGTTTGTTTTTGCGGAAAGGATTGGATAATCTCTGGCAGGAACTCTTCTATTTGTTCATGCGAAAGAGTTTGTGGGGACAGAGTGATAAAAATTAGCGTATCTCCTTGTAGCCAAGGATGTTCCACTTCGTTAAAAGAAGCTTTGCCATCAATCCCTAAAGCCCGATTTTCAGATGTAACACGTTGAATATGAGTCGATCCTTTGGAGATCAGCCAGAGGCTTCCCGACTGGCAAGATATAAATCGGAACATCTTCTTCTCTGGGAATAAAATCAGGTAGCTGAAAGCAAACTGGAGTTCCATAGGATCGTTTATAAGTAGAGAATTAAGGATAGCAGCCAACTCTTCCGGTTTTTGGCTTAGCTGACATAGGGATCTAACCATTCCTCTTAGGATAGCGCTATAGATAATACCGACCGAATCTTTTGCGACAGGGACGCCAAGGATAATTCCTTTAGACTTTCCCGATAAATTTAAGAAGTCATAATACGGGGAGATTGCGCCAAAGCTTGTATATGCTGCCAGGCCAATATCGATTTGGGGCCAGTTCGGTACTTTGTGGGGGATCAGCTTATTCTGGCTATGCCTGATGCTCTCCGCTACATCGATGAGTGGGTTACTCTCTTTCAATAGGGCAGGTGAATTAAGGTAGTCTGATATTTCAGTCATAAATTCAACAATATCTTGGTAGCGGTCTTCCGGTTTAGCCTGTAGGGCCTTCGTGAGGATTTTCTGAAGTTTGCTTGGCATTAAAGAGAGATGTATTTGACCAAGGCTTAATTTGCCAAGTACCAGTTCATAAGTAATGATTCCAAGTGAATAGATATCAGATGGGTAGGATGCTTTGGAGGGATTATCCTTCTGTTCAGGACTCATATAGATAGGGGTGCCAATGAGACGTCTCTCAGCATTGGCATCTGCGCTGCCTTCTTCCAGAAGCTGGGCGATTCCAAAATCGATGACTTTTATGCCGCCGTTTTCGGTAATCAAAATATTTTCAGGTTTAAGATCGCGGTGGATAACTCCATGGGAATGGAGATGGCATAAGGCCATGGAAATTTCCATAACGATTTCTAAAGCATGCTTGAGAGAGATCATTTGGCGTAGCATGTATTGCCGCAGAGTGGTTCCCTGGATGAATTCCATGGCAATGTAAAGGCCCCCTTCCCATTCCCCCTCGCCATAGAGTTTTACGATATTAGGATGGTCAGCTAAAGCGATGATATTGGCCTCTCGCAAGAAGCGTTCTTTCATTTCAGGATTGGATACGAATTCTGGAAAGAGGACTTTAATGGTGATGGGCTCTTTAGTTTTGGGATGGGTGGCCAGGTAAAGGATGCTCATCCCTCCCTTTTCCAGAAGGGCCTCAATGGGGTAAGGTCCAATTTTTTCCGGAATCGGCCCTATATTGGATTCTTCTCCAGTGGGTTGGGTATTTTGTTTAGAAAGATCTTCCATAATTTAATTCGGAATTCCGAATTTATTTACCTAGCTCCATCACTCTCACACCCAGCGTTCCGCCAATGCGAATCAGTTCTGCCTTGCCGACGATTTTTCCATTAATGGCAAGGTCTACACCATCTTGTGGGTGGACATTCAATTCAAGAATGTTGCCCGGTTCGAGTTTCATCAGCCTGTCTACTGTCATCTGGATACGCCCTGCTTCAACTGTCAATGTGATGGGGATATTTTCCGGATTGACGGCTTCGCCGGCTGCAGCCATTTTGGCTGAAGTTGCTCCAGGAGCTGCAGCAGCAGAAGGCTTCGAAACCATTGCAGAACTGGCAGGTTGTGCTTTTGGAATAGGTGGAGCTGCCCCTTCGTTTATTATTTCTCCGTTCTCGGTAGTGCTTGTAAGATCTTCATCTTCTGTCAGATCAATATCGCTTAGATCGTCTTCATCTTGTTCTTTAGACATAGAAGTATTAACCTCCTGGATTAAGGGGATTTCAAGAATTTTAAGATTGCCATCTTTGAGTTTGCTGCGAAAAGCCTGTCGTCCATTGATTGTCAGGCTGATTCTTCCTTCCGAAACATTCTCACTATCAAGCGAACAGGTATCAAGGACTATGAAATCGCCTTTGTTGACTGCTTGCCATTCGCTTAGTGTAAGATGGGTTTTTCCAGCTTCGAGATGAACTGTCAGGTCGATTGTCTCTTTCATCTTTTGAGAAAGCTGTGTAGGGCCATGCGAGGTAAAGTGCTCGACCCAAGCGCGGCGCATATCGGGAGAGACGATTAATCGTCCCCAGACAGTCTGACGCCCCAGGCTCAAGGAGATATCGAGGGTTAGAGAATCTTCTGAGGGAAGCGATTTTTCATTGGTAAGTACAGGAGCGATGGTTTTATCGAAAGCGATCTGACTGAAGTTGTAGAGGGTTTCCAAGGCAAGGAAACGGTAGAAGCTTTCGCTGAGGGCTTTGTCCTGGAAAGTGATAGGGTGGGTCTCTTTCGTCAGCAGGATGCTTTCCAGCACTGCCATTTCCTGTTCGGGCATGACCCATGCGACAATACCTTTGAGCGACGGAACGGAAAAAATGAGCGGTGAGACCGAGTCGCCTAGGCCTTCAAAGAGTTGGTCTTTAGTTCTCCAGGTCAGTTCGCCCGGTTTCACTTCCAGTCCGTCTCGTTCGAAAGACTTGGCTAGTCTTGTCGAGAGTTCCTCCCAGGGAAAGGGGGGGGCATTGCCGGTCAGGGGAATTTCATCAAGAGCCTTGATTTCGTGTTTTATTTCTCGAATCCAATCATAATCAGTGGATGGTTGTGTCATACTCTTTCCATTTATTTCAAGTTTAACACTAAGCTTTTACGGAATCATTTGTCAAGGAAAACGCAAAATTTCAACGCCCCGAAGTATAACAGCGGTAGCGGTCTAAGATGTCAGCCCAATGTCGTCAAGTTAATGAATTGTTTTGCAATTCTTATCCGCGCAGCAAACCCAGGGCGGCTTTTCGGGCGCGTTCATAATCAATATAAAACATTTTTTAATTTGACGACATTGGGGTGGGGTTACCCCGACAGGCTATCTTCTACCGGGTTTTACAACCCCCACCCCTTGAACGCTTATCAGAAAACAATGTTAGATTAGTGACAAAAAACATCATTTTAGTGACGAGAACAGCGATTTAGTGACAAATTTCACCTAATTTAGTGACAGAAAAAGGCTTTGAATGACAAAATAAAAGAAAAAGAGCAAAACTTATGACCAAACAGCATGATAATGATTCTATATTAAAAAATATGTCTATTTTTCCTGAGGGTGCATCACTGGAGAAAATTAGGATGGCGCTGCAATGGCCTTTGAGCCATACGCGCACTTTACAGCGCCGTCTTGCGTCCCTGGTCAGGGAGAACCGTTTGCTTGTGGAAGGAGCCTCGCGCTCACGTCGATACCGCCTTCCATTAACGAAAGAGGCATCTTTTGCTGTTGTTCCTATGTCGGTAAAAGATGAAAATGAGTTGAAGATCCCACTGTCTACTATAGCTGAGACCATAAAGGAAAAAGTCCGGCAGCAGCAGCATTTGCGCTTACCTGTAGGCTACAATCGCGAGTTCCTTTATCAGTATCGGCCTAATCACACATATTATCTCTCAGATCTTGTTCGTCGGCATTTATTGGAAATAGGAGGATCTCATGGAGATTACCCCGCCGGTACTTATGCAAAACAGATTCTCAATCGTTTGCTTATCGAACTTTCATGGAACTCTAGCAGACTGGAGGGGAACACTTATGGATGTTCCTTTAAAGGCCTATGTTCAAGGGCTTTTGGGTGTTTATGAACTCAATCGTATTGAGCTGCTACGTGAAGTATTTGTATGGGCTTATGAGCGATCTTGCCTGCATTATTCGGCAAAGCGTAAGGAACTTGGAGAACCGGACCCTTTTCGCATGCGCTATCGGGATCTAATTAGAGAAGCCGTGGTAGGAGTTGTACGAAATCAGATGGATCGTATCGCCGCCCTCGAATTTATTAAGAAAGTTGCCAATGAATCTGTCCCACAAGAGGCGCGTGCGCGGTTGATTGAAGTGGTTGAAACCGAGATTATGTACCTTCATGAAGGCAATTTTGCCAGATACCGACTCAAATACCCTGAATATATAGCCTGGAAAAGTGTGTGGAGGTAATAAAATTGAGATAGATTAACTTATCTATTTTTTAATGAAGGTTATGTTGATGAGGTGCCTAAGCTAATTAAAAATATTCTCAGGCAATCCGTTCTCATGAGAAGCGCAAGGGGTACTGGCCTTTAGCCCTTAGCCTTTATTTACGCCGTTGTCTCTGAATCAAAGGTCTGGTTTTGTCGTTTTTGTTTTTGCTGTTCCCGTTGGTCATCTTGGGTGAAGCGGTTGTCCGTGTCGGTGGAAATTGAAATTTCGGGTAAAGTGGAAGTTGTCATGGTATGAATTATAATACCCTTACGTTCAAGTATTTGAGAAAGATTATCTTCTGTGATCTTGCGATTCAGGAAAACCTTGCCGGCATCAGAGAGACTTGCAAATGATAGATTGAATTCTCTCTTAGCGCCGTCGAGAACGGTTAGGGTCACTGTAGAACCTGCCAAGATAGGTGGATAGCGCAGTTCAATGATCGTCGATGTCTTACCTTCTGCTTGTGTTCGCATGACTTGAATTTTTTCGATGATGCGAGCCGCCAGTTCCCTCATGGTTGTTTGTTCATCCATTTTTTCATCTATCTGCGGCTTGTCGGTATTGAAAGCGATATTTTGCCTGTAGGGATTGATGGCAGATAAGTCTGGTTGTTCCTCAGAGAAGCTAGCCTTTGAGGCGACTTTAGTTTTATCTTTTTTCGCCGACCCGAGGACTGAAGAATCTTCTTCAGCGACAATACCGGTATCGGTCACTTTTTTAGGTGATGAGTTCATTGCAGTTGTTTGGCGGCCGGCTTCACTTAATGAAAAGTTGTCAGAGACCTTTTGCTGTTTTGGAGGAACAAGCGTTTGGGTTGCTGAGGGAATATTGCCTTCATTTTCCGAAGCTTCCAATGACTCATCGGCAATAAAATTATCATTTTCTTTTGCAACAGGAGGCTTAGGCACAATGGCATTTCCTACCATTAACGAAGTGGTGTCCAAAAAAGGAGAAGGCGATGGCTTAGATAGCGGCTTTGCAGTTGTTTTAGAAAGATCGAACAAGGTGGGTGCGCTGCCTTCGCTTTCCTCCATCTCGGCAACTTCTTCAGCAGCGTCTACAATTTCATCGTCCGGATTTCCGGTCATTTCTTTGATAATCTTTCTGAAATTTTTTTCCGCGCGGGGAGTGCCTGTGGGCTTCGTTTTACCGAGGCTATTCACGTCCGACCCTTTGCTTGACGGTTTGATAGAACCGATTTGATCAGGTGATGACATAACATACTCCTTTAAACAAGAATTACTTACGATTTCTCGAAACGAAGATTACAGTTCCCAACTCATCCTCTTCCCGACCTTCAATGATTTCCTGTTCTTTTTTCATTTCTTTTTCCCAGTCTTTTTTGTGGCTGACAAGTTTATCGACCTCCAGGCGCTTGATCCTTAAGTCTTCTCTAGCCTGATCCAGGTTCTTTTGCGCCAGGGTAACTTGGGCTAGCTGGTCTTTAACTTTCTTCTCTTCCACCCTTAATTTTTCTTCAACGACCTTAAGATAAGCTTTCATTTGCTGCACTTTGGGACTGGACATTTCGTGGTCGAGGGTATCGCGCAGCTGGGTTAATTTATCTTTTTTGTGGTTTTTAACCTTGTCTCTTTCAGCTTCTCTTTCTTTTAATTTTAGTTCTTCTTTTTCAAGTGCGAGCTGCCTTTCTCTAACAACTTTTTCGGCGTCTTCAACCCGTCGCTGCTTGACTTCGATGACTTGTTTTAAAGGATATTCAATAGCAGCCATGATTGTTCCTTAAGGGTTATCTAAAGAGCGATTTAAGAAGCTGGACGCTTTCCTGGAAGGAACATTTCTCATCTACACCCTGCTTTAGGAACTTCAATACTTTTTCGATGTAATCGATAGCAAAATCCCCTGCCTTATCGGCTCCCCGTTTATATTCACCAATCTTGATCAATAGCTCGTTCTTCTTGTAGTTGGCCAAGACCTCTCTTAACTTACCTACCAGCTGCAGGTGCTCCTTGGGTACTATCGAGTTCATGACGCGGCTAGCAGAGGATAGGACGTCAATGGCAGGATAATGGTATTGCCGTGCCAACTCGCTCGAAAGAATTATGTGACCATCCAAGATTGATCTGACTTCGTCGGCCACAGGTTCATTCATGTCATCCCCTGCTACCAAGATCGTATAAAAAGCAGTAATGCTTCCCTTATCCGAGTTTCCGGACCTCTCCAAAAGCTTTGGCAACGTCGAGAAGACCGATGGCGTATAACCTGCTCTCGCGGGAGGCTCGCCCGCCGCTAATCCTACTTCACGCAAAGCCCTAGCAAACCGGGTGACCGAATCCATCAACAGGATGACAGATTTACCTTGATCGCGGAAATACTCTGCAATGGCCGTTCCTACATAGGCCGCATTCAAGCGCAACTGTGAGGTCTGGTCTGATGTCGATACGATCAGTACCGAACGCTTTAACCCTTCAGGTCCCAGATCCTTTTCAATAAATTCCCTAAGCTCTCGTCCACGCTCTCCGATGAGGCTGATGACGTTGACATCGGCGACAGCATTGCGGGCGATCATGCCTAGAAGCGTTGACTTACCACCGCCCGCTGCGGCGAATATTCCAACCCTCTGTCCGAGGCCTGTTGTCAAGATAGCATCGATTGCACGGACGCCGACAGAAATCGGTTTATTGATCGGCATTCTCTTTACCGGATCAGGAGGTGACTGGATAACCGGATAGGTCTCAGTCAAGATCAGAGGACCTTTGGTCTCTGTATCGATCGGTTCGCCTAGTCCATTTAATATCCTTCCAAGTAACTGAGGGCCGACTTTAATATGCAGAGGTAGATAGGTGGGTATGACTTCGGATGAAGGGCCGATTCCTTTCATCTCGCCGAGAGGGGAAAGGATGACTTCTTCTCTGGTAAAGCCGACAACTTCTGTCCGAAGGGGCTCTCCCTCCCGTTTTACCAGGCAGACCTCGCCGATTTTTACTCCGGGGACGATTGCTTTAATGAGCATCCCGACAATTTCTGTAATCCGCCCATTGACTGTGGTCAATTGCATTTCTTCGATGTCAGCAAGCAGTTTGTCAATATTGTCGTTCATTATCAATCACCTCATTAGCCTTTCGCTTAGACTTGGACGTTCATGATCGTCTTGGTTGATTCAAGGGCTTTGTTTAGTAAGCTGGTGAAAAGCTCGATCTGCTGCTGAACATATCCAACTTTAATCTGCAATGCCAGCATGTTTGCCGGCGTAAGGTTTGCATTATCAAGGTTGAGCGCATCAATAGTCTTATTCAGGTTTTCAAGCTGATGCTGGCTATTGGTAAGATATCCTATAAATTTTTCAATCGGGCTTTTCGATGCTGTAGTAGATTGAGCCGGCGGTGTATATTCTACGCCTGCTTTAGATAAAGCGATCTTCAGATTGGCGTCAATATGGGTTAGTCGATTGCGAAGAAGCGTCTGGTATGAAGATTTAATATCTGTAGTTGATTGAGAAAGCTGTGTCTTGACATCTTCAATCTGAGCAATCAGCTGTTTAGACTGACCTTTGATATCTACTGTGCTCAGTTTGGACATGTTAGAAACCTTGCTATTTAAGTTTCTCACTTCATCCATCAAGGAGCCGGGTTTTGTTGAAACTTTTTCTACAACTTCTTCATCTCCGGTATCTTGCTGACGATGCTTGTGTTCCTGATCAGTTGCCGTGCCGTTGCCTTGCACTTTGACATCTTCTTGCGCGATAATAGGATTAACCGATGGATTAGCATCCGGAATATTTTGCTGTGCTTCGATTTTCTGGAAGCTAGGTTGAGCTTGTATTTTTGAAGAGTCCAAAAGGCTTTGGAAATGTTCCGCATTAGGAGCTACACGCTGCAGCTCATTCTGAGCGTCGACTGCCTTATCGCTAAGTGCTTCGCTCACCTTTTTTACTGCTTCAATTTTTTCATTTAATGCCATGTTAAAATTCCCTTCGTTTAAGGATCTTTAGGGATTAACCAATGACCGAGGGAAGAAGATACATCTGTTGAGTCTGATACAAATTTCATCTACAACTTTTGCATTCCTCATGCCCTGGGTCACATTGGCCGGGGCTAAACAAGCGTTTAGCCAACCGACTATTATCCTTTAACGTTACGAGCCATAGACATGATCGACGTATTCGCCGCACTGACTATACTCGTTGACATTTCTGATAATTGGGCCAAGTGGTTCATCAACATTTGCATGTCGAACATGTCTGCAATACTGATGGCACTGCGTCGTGCTTGCAAAATTTCCAATTTGGACTTCGCACTGACCGACGCACTGTTAACCATGGTAATCAAAAAGTTGATATTGAACGCTGTTTCAACTTGGCTACCTTGCATACCACCGCCAGATCCACCACCAACGCTTGAGTTTACGATAGGTTGTTGGGCCATATTTCCTCCTACTAGTGTACTTATTGTTAATTAATAAGTTCAGTAGGGAATTCAGTTTTTGGAAATTACACTTCCCGAAACCTAAAAGATATTGAGTCTTCTAAATTTCCATTCTGAAACGCTACAAGACTTAGATATTCAACATACTGTTATAACGCTCTTATATCCAATATGTTCTTCTCCTATAAGTTTATTATAACAAACATTACTATTATTTGCAACGCCTAAGAGAAAAACGGATGCGGGGTGAGGAGTGACGGATGACGGACCGTTTGTTCACCCTCAGCCCTTAGCCTTCATCCTTCATCTTCGGTTTCTTCTTTTTGTTGGACGAAGAAGGGCGTTTTGTGCATTTTGGAAAGGTCTTTTTCAGCCCATTCTAATGATAAGGTACCCAAGTTTTTAATGGTGGGGTCAGCCGTATTATCCATGGCTTCTTTGATGATTTTTTCCCCTTTTTTCCTTTTGGCCTTAGTCAGAAGGAAGCACATACCCAAGAAGGTTTTGGCAAGGTGGTTTTCCGGTTCGGCATGCAATACCTGTTCAAAAACCCTTGTGGCTTCCTTGATTTCCAGTTTATTTAAGGCGATATACCCGAGTCCAATCTGCGGAGCGGTGCTAAAGGGGCTGAGAGCTTGCGCCGCATGGAATATTCGGGTGGCGCTCGTTTCGTCAAGCTGTTTGACCGCGATAAAGCCTGCTTCGATGAGAAGGGCAAAGTCATCTTTAAATTCTTTTATTTTTTCTTCTTCCATTTTTTCCTCTTTTTTTGTAACTGTTCACGGAGTTTGTTGAACGGTTACTTTTTTCCGAATTCCGAATTACTTATTGAATCTGGACATCACCTTTAAAAGCGAAGTGTAGCCATGCAGAAGCAAGCCAAAACGGTCAAATTCATCTTGCTGTTCACCGGAACGGAGATGATCTTTGATCTTTTGGATGCGTGCTTCGACGCGTGCTTTAATCTCTTGGTGTTTCTTTGGTGTTTTCAATTCTTTTTCGAGGTCAAAGATAAATTCTTCAACTGATTTTTTCTTTTTTTGTCCTTCTAATCCAAACATATTTCACCTATTGTAATCGATTCTATACTTGCTGTTGCCCTTTTCGAGGAGGATGATTGAGGGCTGTATGCTCGTAATCCTCATCCCGTCTAAAACATCCCCTTCGCTGAGGATGTGTCCGTTGATAATAACGGTGTATTTATTGCCTATGCGTGACTGTCCTGTGACTTCATATTGGTCGGAAATATTGATAATGCCCAATTCCGGTGCTTGCGCTTCGACGTAGTTGTTGACGATTCTTACGCCTGGGATCCCTTTGATTTGGATGATTACTTGCGCCAGGTCATTCGATTTGTCCGACGGGAGTTTGCCATTAAGGGAGATTTCGCCATTGGACATTTTCGGGGTGACATTGCGCAGATTGTGTTCCTGCAGCCATGTGTTGATCTGGTTGAGTACATCCTCTTCAACAACGATCTGCTTTTTTAGCAAGTCGAGGTAAGGGAAGTTGACGCTGATATAATCAGATAGCTGTTCGGCTTGTTTGCGCGTTGCCAGGTAGCCTGAAAGGACAAACTGACCAGCTGCCGGTGAATGGATGGTGATACCTCTCCAGGCCGGATTTTTAGATAAGACCGAATTGATTTCCTGCCAGACGAATTCGTCGATGACAATGCCTGAATCGTCAGTGGATTTAATGAAATTCAAGCCTTGTAAGTTATACATCAGCTGGTTTTTATCTGAGGCGGTAGCAACGTGTCCGACGAGAAGGAGGCTGCCGGTCACTTTATTGTAGGTGAATTTGACAGCTGGGAACGGCTCCAGCGCCTTTTGAACCTGTTCGTTGGCATTCTCAATGGCATTTTCCTTGAGGGGTTCGCTCCTGAATAGGGATGCAACGGTAATGCCGGCGAAGACGAAGAGGCCGGTGATGATGGCAAGTAATAAAACATGTCCATGGTTGCGTTTTGGAGGCTCTTGAATGACCGGTTCTTGCGGTTGAACAGGTAGTTGCTGAGCGGAAGATTCTTTATCAGCTTCTTCTTTTTGCAATACCTTGACAATCGATGGGAGCAGGGGAGAGATGATAGTTTGCATTTCCCCTTCGCGATCATAGACCACGAAAGAGGTTGTTCCCAGGGCGCAGATGATGCTGGGCGAAAGGGGTTGTTTGCCTTCAATCTGGAGACCGTTGATATGGATCCCGTTGCGGCTCTTAAGGTCTTCGATCAGAAGAGTATCTTCGGAGGTGACGGTAATCCTGGCGTGCTGCCTCGAGACGCTAGTATCGTGAAAAACAATATCGCAGGTATGCGGATCGGTACCCAGGATATAGGCATGGCCAGTCTGCATATAAAATTCAGCGCCATTATTCGGTCCGCCTACTACTTTTAGCAGCCAGCGTCCTGTTTCGGTTAATCCAAAGTTAATTTCAGCCATTTTTGCAGACTCGTTGTTATCTTGATCGGGGAAATTATCAGTGTCAGGCAATAGAGCTTTAAAGGGCTTAGGAGGGGTCGTGTCCTTAAGTGGAGTGATTACCTCCTCATTGTTTTTTACATCCTCTGCAGTCATTTCTGTAGGCTTAAGGATGGTTTCCTGGAAATCTTCCTCATCATTTAAAATATGGGCATTAGGATCGAAATAGAAACGGAAGGTTTCACCTCCAATTTTAACTGTATCCCCTTGCAGTAAAAGCTGGGGATTTTCTCCTACAGCCTCATCATTGATCAGGATGGGATTTGTAGAGCTTAAATTTTGGATGGTGAAGCCCTGACTGGTCTTCTTGACAATTAAATGCTTCCTGGAAGTAAGAGGATCTTCGATGACAAGCTGACACTCTTCAGGATCGCGTCCAATAATCCATGAATCGCCCTCTTCCAAAGGAAGAATCAATCCATTCAGATCGCCTTCTTCTGCAACTAACCTTGCCATAAATAATCTACCCATTCTCTATTAAAAACTCACAATAACAGAAGGATTTAGATTATTCAAGTAATTTAAATAATGAGATAGGATGAAGGTAGATGATCTAAAAATCTTCATGCACTAATCCTTAACTTGAAAAAAGCCGATTTTTAACAAGATTTCTATAGCGGCTTCATCGGTTAACTCCGTTCTATAGGTCTCTTCATTGTATTTCCAGAATTTTGTTGTATCCGCGACTGCGCATAAGGAGTTCATTAACGTATAGGCGTTGTTGCGCGGTTTCGGTTGTGCGTTTACGTCGGCATTGACTAATTTCTTTAAAGCTTCGATGTGGACTTTGGGAGGATTATGTTTCACATAGATGCTAAGAAGCTCATTGGCCTTTTTAGAGATTAAGCTGTTATAAAGGACTCCGGTATAAGGATCGAACGTCAGCTTATGATTCATCCCAATGAGGCGGCTTAATGCATTTTCAACATAGCCCGATTGGTGGACTAACTGTTTTATTTTATTGCCCGCTAGTAAATTGTCACCCATCATTTCTCTCATTATCGGATTTTCGGCTGTAAGATTATCACTCATGAACTTCTGAGCAAACTGATCGAGGTAATCCCCGGCTTTTTCTTGATCAGCTTTTTGTTCACCTGCCCCACCATACTTGTACTCGATTTCCAAAAGGTCATAGGCCTGTGCAATGCCCCCCTTCTTTCCTACGCTGCAGTTTTGGATAGATTCTGAAATCATCAATATAGCCACTTCCCTTTCCGATAGCAGTTGCCCTTCTGGGAGTTCATTTGGGATGGTCGATATATGCTCGATAAGTTTACTGAGTTGTGCAAGATCTCCCGGAGCTTCATCGCCAGGTTTACCTTTAGGAATTGCTAATAGCCGGGTGATGTAGAGGTCTGACACAAAGTTATCTTTGAGTAGATTAAAAAGGCCCAGTTCATTTTCAAAGTGCTCATTACTTCTTCCGGTGATTTCAGCGATCTGACGTAACAATTTTTGCTTCTTTTCTTTGTCCATTCCATTGAGGCGGTTTTCAAGTGCAGAGAAATGGTTATTAAAAAACTGTGGGTCAATATCCGGAACCTGACCGAAGAGGATCGGTTTTAGATTGGCTCTTGCACGGAATGTATCCAGGTTAATGGAGATATTTTTTCCTTCCAGGTTTTCCACAGGCAATTCAATTTGAGGAATTTTCTCTGTTGCCATTTGTTGCAGCTGTTTATAAACATTATAAGGGTTGTTGGGCTTTGTGCTGGTTTCAGTGAGAATGAGTTTGTTAAGTGCTAGTTGAGCTAAGGGGTGCTCATCAAATAGCTGAAAAACGGTTAAGTCCATATAGACTAATTTAGCAAGATAACGAGTTTCTTCTAAGTCCGTTGTTGATTCGAGTTTTGTCGAAATATGATCATGCGACATTTTGAGTAATGATTGATCTTTTAAAAGCCTGGCTATCACTGATTCTTTGCCAAGTGATTGCAAATCTACATTTGCAATGGTTTCCAATAGCATTTCATATTTATCCTCCGGAAAGAATGTAAGAGTAGTCAATATTGCAAGATTATGACTTGAGTATAATGATGGTATGATATCGATGAGAAAGGCCCTTTGAGAAGGAGGAATGAGCTTAATAAGTGAAGTCAATGAAGAATACGAAATCATATTGTCTTTAGCTTTTTTAACGAAGAATCGAATTTTTGCGACATCCACCTGTTCATTTTCTGGGATTAAAGTGATTATATTTAAGATATGTTTCTTTTCTTCCGGGGCATAATTTTTGTCATTTACAACGGAATTAAATAAGTCTAATCGTCCTGATTTCATAAATGAATGATAAATGGTAATTAGGTCTCTCAGCTTAAAATCTTTAATGTTGTCTATTTTCTTTTTAATCGGAATGATTTGTTTGATGATATCGAGGTGCATATCTTGAGGGATGTCCTTGAGCCCTATAATGAGTTCCGGAATGAGGAGATCTTTTTTCCCTTTTCGAGGAAAAAGGGCTAACATGGTCTGTAGCTTATCTTCCTTAATATTACCTTGTACCTCATCCATTTTGTAATAAAAGATGTATTTGTCGCCATTATTTTCAGTACTAGTCACGACTCCATCAATTTTGCCATTTACATAGTTACCCTCATAAACATCTCCATTAGAAGTAGTCACTTTTCCTTTCCCATGCCTCATATCGTCTTTAAATCGACCCTCATATTTATGGCCATCTTTAAAATAAGAGGTCCCTGTTCCATTTCTTCTTCCGTTACTGTATTCACCTACGTATTTATTGCCGCTAGCCCAAACTGTAGTTCCTTTACCCTGAATTAAGTTTCTTGCCCATTGTCCCGTGTATGTGGAGCCATCCGCAAAATAACATGTCCCTTTTCCATGCATCTTACCTAAAAAGGAATCGCCGATGTAAATTAAATCTGTGTCCTTAAAAAAGGCTGCGAGGCATTCATTCTTTTTTTGTGCGAATGCACTTTTTATTACCTTTCTAGGATCTAGTCCCATATCAAGCAAGGACTTCAAGCTAGCCGCATCATCATTCTTAATCGCTTCTTCAGCAAGTACTTCCAAGGAAGAGCGATTGACCTCTTTTAACTTATTGATGTAATTAAGGTTGGTTTTGACGCCAAATAGTGACTTTAACTTATTACCCATTTTGGTTATGAGAGGCGTGTTAGTTTTATAAACACTTCTAACGACCTTTACCTTGCCCAGTAGCGCAATTTTCTCATCTAGCGGAAGTGATTCCTCAAAAATTTTCTTTTTAAAATTATCGATGATTTTATTTTGGTCGGCTTTAGCCGGGGCATCAGGAAGGATAAAAGGCTCTTCCCTTTGATTATTAGCGATATAGAAATTATCAGCAGGCTCCATATAACCCCCTGTTTATTAAAAAAATCCACTAAACTCATTATAGCATACAGTTAATTTATAAAAACTAATTATTTGTAATATAATTCAGAATAAAACCGAGAGAGCGTGTTAATATCTTACTAATCCATTATTTTGTTATATCGTTTTATTGTTGGTATACGTCCTTTCGAAAGCGGCTGTGCCCTCCAGAATGGACTACATCTCGACACACTTTATTTCTTGAATCAAAATAATTAATTTTATATTATTTGTTTCTTTAATTCGGAGGAATATGAAAGATTGGCCGCATGCACCGACACATCGTTTTAATGAAAAAGGTACCTATATGATAACCGGAGCCACATATGAAAAAGTTCATATTTTTAAAAGACCACAAGAATTGGATATAATTCAGGAACAATTGTTTGAGATATCATTGCATTATGGCTGGATTTTAGACTCATGGGCAATTTTTCCTAATCATTATCATTTCATAGCACATTCACCGGATAATCCTCTTTCATTGCGACCTTTTCTTAATCAACTTCATAGCAACACAGCAAGGATTATTAATGAGATGCAAGGTCAAATCGGAAGACAAGTTTGGTATAATTTTTGGGATTCACATCTTACTTATGAAAAATCTTATAAAGCCAGATTAAATTATGTGATGCAGAATCCTGTGAGGCACAAAATTGTCCAAGACGCGCGGGATTATGATTGGTGTTCAGCTCGCTGGTTTGCTAAAAACGCAACAACTGCACAATATAAAACAATCACGGGTTTTAAAATTGATAAGGTTAATGTAATGGATGATTTTGACTAATAAAAGCCGTCGAAGCGGATTTTGGAGGGTGGCGCAGCAGCTTTTGGAGTGCGCCGGCTCCGCCGGCGCTTTGTAATTTCACAGAACCGGTGCGAGGCGTGAATCTACCTCAGCGCATCGGTTCTAATTGGGGGATATGTTTTTTCTTGGCACTAATGTGTGAAATTACAAAGCGCCGGCGGAGCCGGCGCACTCCAAATGTGGCTGCGCCACCCTCTTGCGCTGCGCAGCAGCTTTTGGAGTGCGCCGGCTCCGCCGGCGCTTTGTAATTTCACAGAACCGGTGCGAGGCGTGAATCTACCTCAGCGCATCGGTTCTAATTGGGGGATATGTTTTTTCTTGGCACTAATGTGTGAAATTACAAAGCGCCGGCGGAGCCGGCGCACTCCAAATGTGGCTGCGCCACCCTCTTGCGCTGCGCAGCAGCTTTTGGAGTGCGCCTGCTCCGCCGGCGCTTTGTAATTTCACAGAACCGGTGCGAGGCGTGAATCTACCTCAGCGTCCCGGTTCTAACTGGGGGCATGTTCTTTCCTGGCATGAGTGTGTGAAATAACAAAGCGCCGGCGGAGCCGGCGCACTCCAAAAGCGGCTGCGCCGCCTATTAGGCGGCTTTGGCGGTTTTGCGCCAATGTTCAAGGACGGTGATAAAGTCTTCTACTTTTTCGAAGAAGTCTTTGTAGGAGGCGTTATTGTCGACCTCCATCGAAAGGGTGAGGATATTGCCATCGGCGTTGAGGCCGATCAGTGAGCCGCGGGTACCATGGGTATAAAGGTTCGTCTCCATCACCTTTTCGATGAGGGCTTCAGTATTTTTTAATGGAAGGTTGACGATCTCGCTTTTTAAGACTGAATAATCCTTCTTTTGAAAGGCGTCGACTTTGACTTCATTTTCAAAAACAAGCGTAAAATGACCGGGTTCATGTACCTTGATATGGTCTTCCATCGCCAATTCTTTAGCTATTTGTTTTACCCATGCGTCTAACATAATATCCCTCTAGTAAAAAGGAGCCTCGACCCCTTGAAAGCTCTGCTGCTGCTTTCCGGACATCTCGGCCCCTTCATGTTATCCTCTCCAACGAGAACCTTCGTCGTAGACTTTTTGTTTAGCTTGTATAGTCTGGTTGAACATATCTTCAGTTTGTTTTTCGGTATCTTTGAGGTGGCCTTGGTAGTCATCAGTTGCTTTTTGATATCCTGATAATGCATCTTTCTGTGCTTTTATGGAACCTTCATATGCTTTTAACGCTGCTACATTCATATCTTTAGTTGAATTGATCATATTTTTGGTTGCATCAGCTAATGAATTGCTGACCTGATTTTTAAGGTTAAGGGTATGATCAATGTATTTGGTTTTTTGTTCAGTAATGTCCATGGCGGCTCTCTGTTTGAGTTCATAGCTGCCCTTTGCTTTATTGTAGGCAGCTGTTTTATCAGAAACGTCCTGTTCAGCATCGATTTGATCTTGATTTGGTACTGGCGCAGGAGCCGGTGCCTGTTCTTCAAGTGCTCCGTTATCTGCGTCCTCTGCAACCGCATGTGCGGGGGCATTAGCTACAGGAGCATTATTATTAATTGTTCGAAGTTTGGTTTGAGCTTCATCCAATTGTGATTGAGCAGATTCCATATCCTCTCCGGCACGATCCTGTTCATTTTTCGCACTGCCTATGTTCTTATTAAATTTTTGATCAGCATCATAGTTGGTCTTGACAGAATTCAAAATGCCCATTCCCGCTTGCGTTACATCGACAATTGCAGTGCCAAATTCTGCATTACCCATTTGTTGGTATTCACTCGACTCCGCATTTCCTTCTGTTATATCAAGTGAAGCTTGTTCCTGAGCCAATTGAACACCAGATGCCATCTGTTGAATATCCGTTTTTTGTGCCATGAAGCCGGCAATATTTTGGCTTTGCAAAATGTTGTTATCGATGGCCTGCTCTACTGCCAAATAAGAAGGCCCGAAGAATGATGCCATAAATGATTGTCTTGATTCAGACAATGGGGCTACGCCAGCTCCCGGAAGAACCGGATTTGCAGGGGAGGTGCTGAACTGGCCTGATATCCTTGTGGCTTGTGCTGTGGTTGCGGTCAGGGTATCGATTGTCCCTTTGACTTCCGTACCATGGGCACCTACTTTAACACTCGGATCTTCAGATATCGCAGGAGGTAGAGTAGGACCAAGGGCTTGTTCCCCTGAATCTTGTTTAATTTCTAAACTCATAAAATTACTCCTTGTTTATGGTGACGTGCGTTTGTGTTAGGCCGCTTGCGTCATGGTGGTCACCCTTTGTTTTGATTGAAAAAATATATTACTAAAACTTTCATTCATTTCTTTAGAGAATCGATTAATCAATGCAATATCACTTTTCATTTGGCTGTGAGATATTTCAAATGCCTGAAAGCTGCTCTCTATTGCCTCCTTGACGGCCTCGGGGCTTTTACTCTCTAGGGCCCTTTTCATCAATTGTACTTGGCTTGATGCCGTAAAAACTGTTTCCTGATCGACGATGTTCTGCTCCTGAGCCCTTTGTACAGCCAGTTCGACCGAGTCGACTGCTTTGGACAGGTATGGTGAGAACGCTTCGATCAGATCCATATTTTTTGGATTATCTTCTGCATCTACAAGGATTAGGACCATCAGTATGAAGAATAATCCGATGTCTGTGACAAGTTTCCCGCTTTTTTCGCTGATGCCCAATCCGACTCCAACCTGTCCGTAGACTGCCTCTACCAATCCTGAATGGATCAGGAAGGAGAGTCCCATTTCCCGAAGAAGGAGGCCGGCACTTTTTGCGGCGGGCGGATCATTTTTTGGAAAGAGTTCCTCCCAGTTTCCGAGGGTCTCGGTGGCGATGTATGCTGCGCCAAGACTCATCAATTCATTAAATGTTTTAAGAAGGCCTGCTTGTCTCCTTTCCGTTATACTTAATGATGCCTTCATCAATCCGAAGGCCCCATTTTGCAATTTCATCCATGCGGGTCCGACGAAAGCTGCTGCGCTTGTTCCTACTTCGTATCCTTCCAAGGCTATCCTTGCGGCCATTAGCAGCTTGGCAAACTGTCCTGAAGATTTCCATTCAGACTGCAATTTAAAGTTGTACAACACTGTCTGGAGGATAATCAGCTTATCGCTTACCGCAGGATTCGATTTGAGTGTTTTCAATGTTATGTCGAGCTGATTTCCCAATCGATTCAAGATGTCGAGCTCTCTGTCGGTATACTCCATCCGTTTTTACTCCTTATTTTTGCTTGCGAAGCCTTGGAGTGCGGTGCTCTTCACCGCCTTTTTGCGTTACTGTGAATGGCATTCAGCTGTAATAGCGTCAACAATGCCATTAATGCGTCTTTGTTTAACGCACTTGAGGACCACAGCAAAGGCGGTGCAGAGCACCGCACTCCAAGGCTTCGCAAGCAAATTGCCCCGCAAGCAAATTTATTAATGTCCTAAAATCGTTCCGGCATCCTTTATCTGGTTTGAGGCGTTCAATAAAATATCGAAGCCGGGGGTATCCGATCGGATGGTCGACAGGTAGTGGTCGAGGTGGTGACCGATCTTTGCTCCGTGATGCAACATATTGTTTCCAACCGTTTCAGGCATAGCGTTAAACGCCTTGGTAGCGGTTGAAATCGGTTCATCTTTTGAACTTGGGACCGATAACCCTTCAGCCATGGCCATCCAGTTGGCGTTGAGCCGTTTGTTTGCGTCCATAGCGATTAAATTAGGATCCCTCTCTTCAAATGTTTTTTCTTCGTCATCGGTCAGTTGACCTTTCAGGTCATCCGGGAGTCCGCTGCGCAGGTTGTGGTAGTGGGTGATGCTTTTGTCTTCAGGCAGATTCGGATAAGAGGTGATGAGCGTTTTGTTGATTGTCGCTAAGGAGGGTCTTGCTGGTTCGCCCTTTACATTAGTAATGCCGGACTCGTTTATCCAAACGTCCAATCCATCTTTTGCCAAAACAACCCCAGGCTGTACAGGTGAGTTCTGAACAGGATTTCTGGTATTCATCTCGTTGAGCTTCTCTTTTGATAGCATATCGACATAGTCAGGCGCATATTGACTACCAGTAAAACCGGTACCTATAGAAGGGGGAAGGGCGTGACTCATAATCATTCTCCTTTTTGTTCTTTGGCAGCCTTTTCTTTTTCGTTATAGAGCGCTTCTATCAGCTCGATCAGATGCTTCCTTTCCATTTCGGCTTTGGCGGCCAAAGTTTCATAATTTTTATTCAACTTGGCTAGGTGGACCGCATAGCTGATGGCCCAGTAGGCTGACCAGAGTTCATTTAATTTCACGAAGCAGTCGTAGAGGTGGTAGTGAGGAACCGGATTCTGAGGGTCGAGTTTCGTTGCTATAATGTAGGCGCCTGCTGCCTCGCTATATTTTTTTTGATACTGCAGGGCGGCTCCAATGGCAAAGGAATAGCGATACTGAAATGGATCAAGTGTATCTAATACCCTGAACAGGGCGATCGCTTCTTTGTATTTACCTGCCTGAAATTGGTTATAGGCTTCTCGGTATTGATGTTCGATATCGGCTTCGGTGATGCCTAATGCCGCCATTGGATGTTCATTTTTTGTAGCCATTTTATAGATCCCTTCTTCTATCAATCGTCTTTTATCTTCGGAGACGTTTGGCAAAGTTTTTTCGATGAAAGAATAGATCTCCTCTCTGGTGACAACTCGTTCCGGTGCTATATTAAATACTTGTTCCATCTCTTTCTTTTCCGTCCTGATTGCCATGACTACCCCCTCTATTTAATTAGGAATTTATCCATTTATTGCCTGGCCAGGTTGTAATGAAGCATTCAACTTATCAAATAAGGCCATGATTTGTTTCTGGCATTGACCTATAGCGGTGGAGATATCCATTTGTCCGCTTCCCAAATCGGTCATCAATTTTTGCAGCATTTTAAGCATTTGTTTTATAATAGTCATAGCACCCGTCAGACTCGCAATCTGTGAAATAAGGGCTGCAATGGCCAACATTGCAGCAGCCTGAATAAAATTATCTGCTGCCTGGACTGCTAGCGGTCCTGCTTGCAGTACTGCTTTGGTAACACCTGAGATCCACATTCTGTTATTTACCAAAAATTCTTTTGCCTGTTGGCCAAAGGCCTCAACCTCATCTTGAGCAGCCTGATCAACTTCACCCGTGCTGCTAAGAAAGTTTTTAATGGATGTCACGAAATTTTGAATGGCATCTCCGATACTATTAATGCCTGATGAGATAGCTGCGTTCAAAGTTTCAAGAGGTGATGTAAGTGCATCTTGCATGCCTTTAAGTGCATCACTTATAGCAGCTTTTAAACTGCTAGCAGCCTCAGAGACTCCAGTTTTGATGCTGTTGGCAAAATTTGAGGCGGCTTGACTCATAGATGTTGATCCTGATTTTAGTGCTTCATCCGGATTTTTCGGTCCTCCCCCCATGGATGACATGGCGGCAATCACAATAAACATGACTATTGCGCTGATAATTTCCTGTGCTATCGCACCTCCGCCCATGGCTGCTACCATTGGACCGATCACACTGCCGATGACGTTGCTGCCCATGAGCATCGCGACAGTCATTTGAATAGTCACTTGCTCGGTCGTTTGAGCGGCGATTTGCATACCTACGCTTACTCCTGAACCTGGGCTGGCGATAGCACAGCAAACTAAAATGGCAGCTGCTATTGCTGTTATTGCGGCGCCGAATAAATATTTACCGGGGCTTCCCAGACTATCCAGAAAACTGCCAAAAGCGCTCATCAGCTTTTGAGTCAATCCTAGCTGACTGTCGGCAATGGAATAAGAGGTCATAGCAATACCTATGGCGATCCCTGCGACGATTAAGGCTGTTCCGGCACCGCCGGCGATCATGGCAATGGCGCCGACGATGCAGCAGACCGCTGCGACGATGGGGCCCAAAATCTTCATGACACTAGCCATCTTACTGTGGCTATTGGCAGCATCTTCAGCCTTTTTATATTGCTCTTGTTGAGCTTGTAATTTTGCATCTGCAACAGTGCGCCTTCCATCCAATTGCGAGTATTGCGCTGCTGTTAATTTTTGTTGCAGTTGTGTTTGAGCTAATTGCATATTTTGCAGGCCCTGTTTCAAGAAGTCGATGGCTGTTGCGATCACTTTTAAGAAATCGGCCATCAGGACAGCTCCGGGTGTTCCTGTCATGGGGCCCAACAGACTTTGTACAGCGGTTTTCGCGTTACCTGCTAAAGTAATGGCATTTCCCATGAGTAGTTGTGAGGATTGAGCACCGGTTAGACCGACAGTTACAACAGGAGTTAAAGCAGTTGCATCGGTGGTTCCGGGTGTCCAGGTAGCCGGAAGAGAGAAATCGTTCATGATGTTGTTCGTCGCTTGGGTGACTGCATCATTATAAATATCGTCGACAGTTGGGTCTGTACCATCAGTGGTGCCATTGACCACAGCCTGTTGCAAGGCGATTACCTGTGGAGGAGTCAGAGGGGAAGAAGCTGTTTGAATGGCAGTGGCGACTTCATTAAGCAATTCTGTGTTGTAAGCTGTGTTAATGGTTGTTTGTTGGCCGGTGTTAAAAGGACCGACGTTATTTTGGCTAGGTATCCAATCAAGGCTATTTGGCTGATTTCCATCCGCAACTGTCCAGGTGTTTGGCAATAAGTATTCCACTTGGGTCGCAAGTTCTGTTGTGGCTACTGCTGTATTGTAAATGGGTAGCAGGGTAGGATCGGTGGGCGGCGTATTAGTATGAACGGCCTGTTGCAACGTCTGCTGTTGATTGCAAAGTGAGAGTAGAGTTAGATCCGTAGGCGGCGTATTAGTCTGAATGGCCTGTTGCAATGTCTGCTGTTGGGCGGCTGTCAGGGGAGGCGAAACCGATGCCATCAATGCTTTATTAGCATTATCCGAAAGCTGGTCATTATAAGATGCTAGGACGATTGTTTGCTGGGCGTTGGTCAAGGCTGGCAGCGTTGTTGGCAATGATTCACCGTTCTGTGGAGCAGGAAGCAGCGGGTGCTGTGGATTAACTAGACCCATGGTAGGGTTTGAGAGGCTCGAAGTCCCTGTTGTATCCCCTCGATCATATCCTGTTGGAATTTGTAAGCCCGTAGGAGTAGTTCCGGTAGAGCTTGTTGTGCCTGCGAGGGTAGAGTCGGTTAACTGAAAATTTGTTCCTCCGGAAGTATTATAATTAATTGTTGCATCTGACATATTTACCTCATTTTATTATGGCATGAATGTAAGGTCCTGTTCAGTCATCTGGGTCGGTGTAGAAGGCAGATCTTGTTCTTTCAGACTATCCAGGCTTAACTGCGCCCGTTCTTTGATCTTCGCGTATTGGGGCTGCTGGCCTGCAATATCGATTGTCATCTGAAGGCATACCATGGCTGAAAGGTAGTCTTTCATCTGGATGAAGCAATCGGAGGAGTGGTAATGGGGTATTGGACTTGTCGGATCCATCAGCGAACACATGGTATAGGTTTGAATCGCATTTTTATATTCCTTTAGCATATGGAAGCAGGCTGCCAGTCCCAGTAAATATTTCGGTTCCATCGGATTCATCAATATCAATATGCGGAAGACGTGGACAGCTTCAATATATTTGCCTGTATTATATAGTCTGTATGCCTGGGCGTATATTCCCTCCATTACACTTGGTTTTAACCCAAGGGCATCTTTAGGGGTCATACCCTTGGTCAATATTTTTTCAAGGATATCCTTACCCCCTTTTTCAATAATTCCAAAGTTTTTTAAATTTCCCCCTTCGGCTACATATTCTTCCCTTATAGCATCGGCCGCTATCATATTCTCTTTCTTCATCTGATTTTTGGTTGCTCTGGAACCTTTCATAGCGTCCTCCTATTATCTAAATATTGAACCTAGCAGCTGGCTCATCTGCTGCAATAAAGTGGTGGCCATATCGGTCTGCTGGTTGACATCGTCGTTAGTCGTGTTGATGTTAGACTGTACTGTCTTTGCGTTGTTGGACTGGACGGTCTGTAAAGCACGCAGGTTATCGGCAAAGATACCGTTAAGTGATGAGTTGATATCGTTCCTGTCGCTTGTTGCCTGGGTACCGCCACTACCTGTTTCAGGTGTACCAATAGGTGCCTTACCATCGGCAAGGAAGGTGGGTATTTGTTGCAGGAGTGCAGTATAAGCATTCTGGTAATTGGTTAGGTAGGTCAGGTTGTTAGCCTGTGCGATACCGACGTTTTGTAAAGCATTAATGACCTCGATGAGGAGCAGGATGATCCTATTGAGTACGATGGCCTTGGCAGAATCTGTTTTTGCGATCGATGAGCTTCCGAAATTAGGTGGATTGGCGGTATTGACTGCCTGGACGAATGCTCCAAAACTTTGGCTTGGAAGGAAAAATCCTTTCGCACTGACCTGTTGCTGGTAGAAATTAGCCAGGAAGCTTTGAAAGCCGGCTTGCGTTGCATTTGGAGTGATGGCATTGTAGTATTCCTGATAATTAGCCAGTGTCATAAATGGGGATGGGGATCCGGTTGGGGTCAATGTGGCTATGCCTGACAGGAATTGGTGGAATTGGTTTATAAATTGGGTATCGTAATCTGTTGTGCTTGAAGCAGAAAAGTTGACTGTCGGACTGGCATTACTAGCTAGAGGGGGATATTTATAAGAAGCCAGGAAGGAGTTAAAAACTTGAATAAATGGGTTATTTGGATTGGAAGCAGTCGAATAGTCATTGCCGCTGATGACGAAGGCATTGGCGGATATGACTGAAGGAATCAAGGCCCCCCAATCTCCTCCCGTGATTTGGTCACTGGAATTAATCTGAATCCCCATCGCCGCTGTGAAATCTGTCAATAGTCCATTATAGGCGGCTGCCAGCTGCGTCGGTGTAGCGGCGCTGCTTGTGGCGGATTGTATGCCCGATGAGAGGGTTGTCATAAATCCTGCCAAGTCGGTAAACGGAGATTGAGTTATTCCTCCAACTGTGACTTGTGATCCAAGGGCAGCCTGCAAAGCCCTCTGGGCAATCATGGCTTGAGTACTCGTAGGAGTAGCCGTTAATGTTGAGCCTAGCTCGGATATCAGCGCGGAGAGGGGAAGAGTGGTAAGATTGGGAGGGGTTGTGCCGGTATAGAGGGTGGCAACGGAATTATTTCCACTGGTAGATGTTTGATTGTAGGCAGTTTGTACCGAGGCGGGAAGCAGGTTAGGTATCTCTACCTGACCTGAAATCGCAGTAGGGATAAATTGTAAACTAGTCAGGAAGTTTGATGTAGACTCAAACCCGTCATTAAAATTAATTTGTTGATTTGTTGCCATAATTTATTCTCCATCAAAAGCCATAGCATTAATTCGGAACTCGAACTCAAATTCGGAAAAATCTCGAACTTTCGCTCTTTAGCCTTTGTTTATTGTTGTTGTAGCAATATTTATGCCACTCCCTATTGTTTAGCGATTGATTGTGCTATTCCTTCAAGTATTTTCGAGAGATTGGTCAGTACGTCTGATGCCGAGGTGTAGAAGGATTGGAATATAAACTCGTAGTTGGTGACTTGAACCTGTTGCTGGTTATTCAAGTTTTGGGCAGAGCTGACCGCGTTGGTGACGTTAGTCTGGATCGAGCCCGCCTTGAATCCCGCTGCAGTATCCAGTTGTTTATTCTGGTTATCAATGATGTATTGCGAAATAGCCGTATTTTGCAAGGCAGTAATCGCAGGGGCTGTTAAGCCTGTGGTATTAAGGTTTACGATGTGCGAGCTAATATCCTTGGCAACCAAATTAATGAAGTAAGCCAAGCTGTTCTGGGTGCTAGCGCTTTGCCCAGTCTGAGTCTGAAGGTTGGTCAATCCTGTTTTCAGGCTATTATAAGCAGCCAGCAGTGATGAGAACGCATTGCTAGTTGGGGTAGCGGTTGGGAATATCTGTGTGAACTGAGCGCTGGCCATGATATGATAAACAGAGACGTAGTTTGTGGGGCTGCCTGCAATATATTTATTAATAATTAGAGCCGCCTGAGTTTGGAGAGCTAGGGCGCTTGCATATGTGGTTCCACCAGCCTGACTAAGGGAAACAGCACCTGCTATATCGTTGGCATAGGCTGATTTAAATGAAACAGAAACGGTTATTAAGGGCGGATTTGACTTTAAGCTTAGATAGTCAGATAGTGCTGTTTGTCCAAGAGATGGAGTAAATAAAAATTGTTCCCCCAAAAACTGATCAAAAGAAATACCACCAAGTTCGTTTGCGGGGTTATTATAAAAATTTTGTAATCCAGCCATAGCATCTTTGTCATTGATGTACGCAGTCCCCAAAAAAGCGTTCGCTTGAGCCGTGAAAGTATTAGTAGTTACATTTCCTGCTGCGAGTGCTGTAAGTAAGCTGTCTAGAGCGCCCGGATTTATCGGATCGGGGTTGACCTCTGTGTTTGTTGGGGTTATTTGTGATAGAATGTAATTATATGAGGCTGGGACAGTTTGGTTAGGCATATTTAGAGCCTCTAAAGCAGCTATCGCGCCTGAAGGGATCTGCGTAAAATTGGAGGCCAGGCTACTAGTAGTAAAATTGACGCTGTTACTGTTCGTAACGGTGATCTGGTTGAGGATGTTTTGAACGACAGTCAAGTTGTTGACAATGCCCTGTGAGGTCGAAAGGGCCGCTTCCAGGTTACCTAAATTGGTAGCGATATAATCGTTTCCCTCTTTGACGTATTCCAGTTCTATCATGCTTTGCAGCGAACTGGTAGCTCCTATAGAGCTTGCGACGGCGTTTTGAACAACCTGCTGGATGCCAAAGCCCGCCAGACTTTGCCATTGCTGTATCAGTGCCACAGGATCACTAGGGGGATTAGACTGAGCATTCTGAACGGAAATTCCAACCGCATTCAGGGAAGAAAGGACTTGTCCCAGGCTGCCAGCCATCTGGGCAGTCATGTAATAGGTACTGCCTGGCAGAAGAGGGTCATTATTGACACCATTTTGAGCCAGCTGGGTCAGATTCGCCATAGCAGAAATCAAATTAGCGTAATCAGTTTGCGTTGGTACGATAGTATTGTCAGGTGGGTTGACGCTGTCCGGACGCTTGTTTAAAACCCCCAGAATGGTCTCCATGTCGCTATTGAACTGAGTCGTAAGGATACCCGACGTATATTCATACGTAACTAGAGGCACGCTCGGGTTGTTTGGGTTGTATCCTGTGGTGGTGTTGACGTAACCATTGACTACGACGGGGCCTAACCCGTTAATATTATAGATTGTCATAGACTATGCTCCTTTATTAAGTCGGCTTTTCTCGAAAGCGAAAGGTAAGGGAACAATCAATCAGATAGTAGGCTTTCAAAAGCAAAGTCGTTCAACTTTTATGAATAATCCTCTAACTATTATTTTATCTAATTCCAATTTATAAGTCAATATCACTATCCTGAATCAATACCTTGTGCAATTGATTCGAATAACTGTTCAAGGGCTGTCAGCATGGCAGCGGAGGTCTTATAGAACTGTTGAAAAATAAAGACATAACGCTTGATATTTTCTTGCTGGGTTTGTTCCACTGATGAGGCATTGGTCAGGGCATTTGTCACGTTATTTTCGAATGGAACTTGTGAAACGGAGGTTGATAGCGCAGAGAGAGTTTTATTTTGTCCATCGAGAATATAAGTTTTAACAGACGAAAGGAGCTGTGCTTGCAGAGTCGAGGTTTTTGTGTAATTGACATTTTTAAAGACACTGCTGATATCGAGGGCAACGGCAAAACAGTTATTAGCTAAAGAACCTGCTACAGTCCTCCCATTTCCCGGGCTTAGCGCTGATAATTGGGCGACTTCTTGCAGTAGGAGGCTCTTAATTTGAGACAGCTGCAAGGCTGCATTGGAGACATTCAGGATTGCTGTTGAGGGGAATAGCTGTGAGAAGTAAGCGCTCGCCGCTTTTTTATAGGCATTATAGAAAGTATTGGGGTCGGTAATGGGTCCTGCCTGGTTTAGGGCTGTTTGAGTTATGGATATAGGTGATGTGTTGTGAAAATCTGCTACTGCAGCAGACATCAGCGCAGGAATTGCTATCGTAGAATCAATAAAGCCACTGACAAGTGAAACAGCATCAGAGCCATAAGCTGCCAATATTTGGCTGTTTGTAGTTGCACTGGTAAGCACGAGAGGAGTGTGATCAGCATTTTCATTATTTATATCCACTACTACGAAGTAATTCCCTTGGTGGTATAGCGTATTTAATGTTTGGGCGAAAAGATTTGATGTGCTTTCATTCAATATTTGATTTGCTATGATATTTCCATAACTAGTGTAGGCTGGATTAGTAAAAGATAATATCTGTTGAAATAGGGTTGAATTAGGCGGATCAGCTGCATTAGTAGGAGGAAAAGTAAACTGCGGCTGGGTGGGCTGGACGGTAATCTGGTTGAGAAAATTCTGCGCGTTGGTTAAGGTATTCAAAACCTGCTGCGTGACGTTAAGGGCACTTTGCTGATTAAGCAGCTCGGTAGAAATCAGCTGGTTTCCATAACTGACATATTCCAGTTCCAGGGCGCTCTGCAAAGAACGGGTTGGAAAGGCCTTGACAAGCAAGGTTGAGGCAAGTCCTGTAACAGGGTTAGTGTCGGGCACAGTATACGATGAAGCATTGCTGAAAATGTTCTGGGCCGCCGTGATAGTTCCCGCAACATCAATGCCGAACTGAGGCAGCGCCTGCCATGTCAGGATCGCATCTTGTTGTTGAGAGGGAGTTAATGGAGGGGATCCTGCCGGAGGGGGAATACCTGCAATGGCCAGCGTCCTCATCACGTCGTTGAGGCTGGTCACCATCTGCTCGTTTAAATAGCTGGGATATGTAGTTGTCCCTGTGTTAATAGTAACGCCATTTTGCGCCAAGTTTTTCAGCACACCGATTTGCTGGATGATCGAGTTGTAGCTCTGAGTATATTGGGCTGCAGTGCTCCCACTGGGTGTCTGAAATGTTGCCGCTAAAGGCGTAACCGCATTATTGAAAGCCGTCAGCAAATCCCAGCTTGTATATTCAGCATAGTTGACATTTGCAATCCCTAGACCGATAATTTGAGTTTGCATAACATCCTTCCTTTTTTATTTCCTTAGACGTTAATCTCGAGCGGATTTGACGTTTGGTTTAGTCCATGCTGCTGTGTAGGTCCTGATTGTGTGACTGTAAGTGCAATTGGATAAGCAGCGGCCATCGAGCTTGTTAAAAATTTATTAAGGTCATAAGGAGCCTGTATAGTATCCCTAAAATTGGAGGCTACTGCCTCGAAGCTTTGTATATCATTTTCTTTTACAACATTCTTTATGTGCCTTTGGACAGCGCCTACAATCGAGTGAGGCAATTTGACGTCGGCGATGTCGCTGCTGTCCGGCGTTGGGGTTCCAAAAAGTGTTTTAGCAATGGTTTGAGTGACCTCTTTAGTGTACTCAATGCCCAAAGATGGAGCCAGCAAGCGGCTGACTTGGGCATGGACTAAATTGGACAGCTCGCTTTGGTTGAGCTGTACCCGCGGTGATTCGGGACCGATATTCAGAGCTAATGCGACAGTCTTGGGCGTCAGGAACTGTTCCCCTCTCTGTGCACTCGTATTTGTATCTGTGGTAGGAGTCAGCGGTAATGAAGAGGAGACAATGACAACTTCATTGGCTACTTGCTCGGCAATAGAATTCTTGATTCCTTGTTGCCTTAATTCACTCGCAAGCTGCGCCTTGAAGGTGGTAACAGAGGTTGCGTTCTGGTCCTGATTGTTTTGCTGGATGGCATTTAAAGTCGTTTCGGCAATATTCGTGGCCGTCTGGACCGAGAGGTTGTTATTTGACAAAATCAAACTTGCAGCAAGAGAATCTTGTAGGAGTTGCTGGTCAGTATTATTTGCATTGATATTGGTAGGGGTGGGGGCCAGCAGCTGGGCACTTAATTCGACCCCTGTTTGAGCTAAAAATGCTGACTGGGACTGATTGTACCCTTCACTGATAAAGTGCTGGTTGAGATTCGATTGCAACTGTTGCTGAGTAATGTTATTTTGCTGGGCGGCATCGGTCAGGACTGTTTCGGCAAGGTCCGAAGGAAGCAAGGGCAAAAGGACCTGAGAGGAGAGTTCAGGGAGGCCTAGGTTAACTTCCAGCAATTTGAGCGCTACCTCAAGTTGGCTCAGGTTTATAGCAGAGGTAAGCTGCGCTTTTTGTTCGGGAGTCAGGTTTTTCAGTTCCTGGATGCTCTGAATAAATGCATTGACAGCTGATCCTGAGATGTTTTCATTGCCTGTTGCCGCTAAAGTAGTACCTGCGACAGCGATAGCAAATGTAAGGCCAAAGACAGGGTTCGACGGTGTCAGTGTATTGGAATTTGTATTATTATTTAATTCATTGATGGTAGGTGCAATGGCACTGTTGCTGTTAGCGGCTATTTGTCCAATAAGAAAAGTTTGAACACTAGAGACAATTTGTTGCAGCCTTGTATCGGAAATATCCAGATTGAAATTGTTAATGACTTGCACAAGATTTGCCTTTCCAAGAATGCCGAGGACATGAGGTTGAGTCAGTCCAACCGCTGCAGTCATGAATCCGGTTGCTCCTGCCTGCATAGGGGTACGTGCAGGTCTTGCAGCAGTGATGACTGTAGAAGGAAGGATTTTTTGCGAGATGGGCTTGGTATTGGCAAGTGGATCTGCAACGTTGCTGATGACTTGAGTATTGTTTAGTTGCGACTGCAAGAATTGGAAGTAGGCGACGGTGGAATTTAACTGGTTAGTCAACTGGGCGATTTTTGCACCGAAGACAAGGGTAATAATCTCATTTTTTACGCCGGGGGGGAGAGTGGTGCCTGTGCCTCCAACAGGCTCATAATTAGGTATCGTAGAAACAGTAGAAGGAGCTGTAATGGTAGGAGGAGGGGTTGGGCCAGAGCCGCCTGCCGGCACCGAGACAGGTGTGGTAAGCATCGAATAGCCATTAATATCGATGGTACTACCAGAAGTTTGTGTCAGGTTAATATTATTTAACATAAAAAATGCAGACAAACCGTTTGTAGTCACAAAGTTATTAAAGTCAGTATTGTTATTCGTGACATTGGTGTTATAGCTACTGGTAGCCGTATTGTAATTGCCAATAGAAGTCAGCGCGTTATTGTAAATAGTGACAGCTATATTATAGACACTAAGGGCATTGTTAAATGCGGTTACCGTGCTTTGGGGGGCATTGCTAGCGAGGCTGTACGAACCGTCCGGATTAGTCGTCACGCCCGGAAGGGCGGAAACAGCGCTGGAGAAGGTGTTATAGGCCGTGTTAACGTTTCCGAAAGCGCCTGAATTAATGGTACTATTGACGCTAGTGATCTGAGACTGTTGAGCGCCGGTTTGACTGGCAGCATTATTTACTTCATTCTGTATTGATGTAGTCGATGTCTGTGCTTGATTATTGTCACTGGCTATCTCGTTATTCAATGCGGTTATTTGCTGGCCGATTAAAATGGCTTCTTGGGCGGCAGCAAGGCTCAAGTTTTGCTGTTGCCTTTGTTGCGCCGTGATGGTGGCATTTATAGTCTGGCCAAAATAAAGTGTCGCTTGTGACATAGTGCTAAAGGCTAAAGCCGAATTATTAAGCTTTACGTTAGGTAATACTGGATTGGCAGAAGTGCCTAATGGAAATTGCTCATCTAATTGCTGGACAGATTCTGTTGATTCCAACTGAGCAGCAAGCTGCGGATTATACTTTTTTAAGGCCTGAAAGTTTGGGTCATTCAGATAGGTTGGCCCAAGATCAGTGTTGGTAGGTGTGATAGGATCGCTCATAGATCAACTCCTTATAGGAGGACTATTTTGATATTAGTATCATGTTGATTCTGTAATTTACTATCAGTCAATATGATTAACTTGAACCATAAAAATAATATATGGCTCCATTCCCACAATTTTATTGTACCACATAATTAATTTAAATGCAAACGGTAATGCAAACGGTAATGGAAACGGTAATGGAATCAGGGGACGGGAGAAAGTGCCCCTTAGAGCGGAGAGGATGATTAGGATATTTAGGATAGGCAAGATATTAGAGCGGAGAGGATGGTTAGGATATTTAGGATAGGCAAGATATTAGAGCGGAGAGGATGGTTAGGATATTTAGGATAGGCAAGATATTAGAGCGGAGAGGATGGTTAGGATATTTAGGATAGGCAAGATATTAGAGCGGAGAGGATGGTTAGGGATAGGATAATTAAAATTACTGATCCAAAAAACCGGTCAGTATTTCCTACCGATGAGTCAATATTCAAACTATTATTCCTTCTGTTACCGGTTTGTCTGACAAGTGGACAATGCCGATACAAGGATGGAAAAGTGCCCTATCACAATTCTTAATTCTGTACGGTGACAAAATGAGATGGAGGACTAAATGAGTTTACACAGTTATTTTATACTTTCAGGATAATTAAAATTGTGGGGTCTGTAAAGAATCCTAAATATCCTATCCTCTCTAATATCTTAACTATCTTGAATATCCAAACCATCTTGTCCGCTCTAATATCTTGTTTATCCTAAATATCCTAACCATCCTGTCCGCTCTAAGGACGCACTTTAAACACTCCTCCAGGGTAGAAACCCGTCTCTTGTCTCTTGTCTTTTGTCTTTTGTCTCCCCAATCCCTCTCTTCCATAAATATTTCCTTTCTATTATACTCATCCCATGAATTATCAAAGACATACGCAAGCCATTTTTATAGGGAGCACCCTCCTGACCAGTCCATTGGGAGCGATGTTTAGCCTTTTGGCCTTTATTTTTGTGAAGGATCTCCATGCCACTCCTTTGCAGATCGCTTTATTAGTCAGCGCCAGACCCATCGTAGCCCTCTTCTCCTTCTATGGTAATGTCATTATTAAAGGTCAGCCGGGTCGTTTAAAATCATTTATTATGGGATCTAGTATCCTGGGGGTTATCCCCTGTTTCCTGTTTCCTTTTGTCAATAACGTCTGGTTTTTTATTGCCGCCACTGCCTTTTTTATGGCCTCGACCCGGGCTGTCATCCCCGCCTGGTCGGAAATCTTTAAGATTAACCTATTGGAAAATGAGCGGGGAAAAATCTATTCCCGCGGCTCTTCGGCCTGTTATTTAGTCGATATCTTCATCCCACTTCTTTTTTCACCCATCATCGACAGCTACCCCCATAGCTGGAAATGGATTTTCTTTTTCCTTGCGACATTGCAGTGCACCCATCTTGCCCTCCTTTCTTTAATCAAGATTAAGAGCTATACCGATTCCCAGGACCCTCACCAGCCCTATCAATTGACTTCAATTAAATCTATTGTGCTGGGACCCTGGAAAAACTGTTGGCAATTGATGAGGCTGCGCCCAGACTTCCGCAAATATCAGATTGTCTTTATGCTAGGAGGTGCAGGACTGATGTTCATGCAGCCGGTGCTTCCGATCTTCTTTGAGGAGACTTTAAAGCTATCCTACACAGAGCTATCAGGTGCTTTTTTCTTTTGCAAAGGGGTGAGCTTTATTCTTTTTTCACCTGTCTGGGCTTACTGGCTGCACCGCATCCCCATCCATATCTTTAATTTCTTTGTCACTTTCTTTGCCGGATTATTCGGGTTGATGATTTTAGGCGCCTCGATCAATCTTTATTGGACCTATGCCGCCTATGTTGTCTACGGTGTCATGCAGGCAGGTAGTTCGCTGAGCTGGCATCTTGCCGGACCAATCTTTTCTAAAGATAAGGACAGCACCTTATTTTCAGGAGTCAATGTGGCGATGGTTGGACTGCGTGGCTGCATTGCTCCATTTATGGGCGAAATACTCTTCCTTAGCACCAATTCCTCCACTGTCTTTTTCTTCAGCAGCCTTCTCTGCTTTTCTGCAGCTGCTTATTCATTGATGTCGGAAAGGAGTAAAACATGTCCCGCGGCGTTTTAGTAGCATCCGATCAAACACTAGAATGGATGCTGCCATGGTGGTGGCGCCATTATAAGAAACACAACAATTTTCCGGGTGATACCGATATCCTTTCATATATGCTGTTTAAGGAACAATTCCAAATTAACTCTCTTCCTGAAATCTATAATTGGCGCATGGCTAAAGGTGAAAATCCCAATGCCGTTATCATTCATTGGGTAGCCGATTGGGGAAAAGACCACATCAGGCAAAACATAAAAAATGAAGGATAAAAATGGGAACAGGCATATTATCTGACTCGGAACTCGCCCTTGCAGTCAATGAAGTCAAATCTGTTCCCGGTGACTTTGCTGAAATTGGCGTTTTCCGGGGAGCCTCCTTAAGGCGTTTTGCCGGTCATGCAGCAATCCAACATCGAATTGTTCATGGCTTCGATTCATTTACAGGGATGAATGACCCCGGTGAATATGATGGCACATCTTATCCGAAAGGAAAATTTGATGTCGGTGGTCTGGAAGGTTTTCTTAAAAACTACTTCCAGGATGTTCCAAAGGCATCCTATCGTTTATGGCAGGGTTTTGTGCCTGACAGTTTTACACAATTTCCGGAAGACATACGATTTTCCCTTATCTATGTCGATCTCGATCACTACTACCCCACTGTCCTGGCCATACAATGGGCATGGCAGCGCCTCAATAACGGAGGCATTTTAATCCTTAATGATTTTACATCAGACACTTCTCAATTGGCCTCCAAAGCCATCGATGAATTTCTCACATCCCTTGAAAACTCACCAGGTCATGCCGACATCCGCCTCAACGACAACGACCTGGTCATGGTTAGGAAAAAAGGATGAAGGATGAAAAGTTGTCCGGAGCGCGGAGCGGTGCTTGGCGAAGCCCCTGGAGTGCGGCGCTCTGCGCCGCCTTTTGGCGTGGTTGTGGTGCTCACTTGCTATTAACAATGAGCGAATGGCATTAGTGTCGTTATTAATTTAAGAATGGTGCTCAAGATTATGTCAGAAGGCGGTGCAGAGCACGCGCACTCCAAGGGCTTCGCCAAGCACCGCTCCGCGCTCCGGACAACTCTCATCCTTCATCCCTTAGCCCTCCTCTCAAACAGGTACGCTAGGCACTTCCTGTTTTCCCAGGCGGTTTTAAAGGAGACAAGGGGGTAGGAGACGAGGGTTTCCTGATCGGTGAAATAGGCAGGGTCCATGCAATGGACCAGCTGCTTTTCTGCGTCGTAGCCGCGAACGGCGATGAGATGGCCGGAGTCGTAAGGGATCAGTGCACCCGGAAACGTCCCTTTGACGCTTACGACAAGCGGGCCTATTTTAAGTCTGCGGATTAAGTCTTCCATCCCATGCAGACGCGCGACCCAGCAGTGCCAGCTTGGTCCTAGATGGGTTGACGCTTGTGCTACGTTGAATACCCAGTTGCCGTAAATATCAAAGCCATGGTCGTAAACTTTTGAAGCAAATTCCAGTGGTTGATAATTTTCTTTAAGCAAATAACGGATGACTGCTGTGGTTGATGTAGGAGAGCAAATAGAACGGTTTCTGGGGTGATTCAAAGCAAGCTGCGATAGCCCTGGCACGGGTGCAGGAAGAACAGTTTCCAAATTTGTCTGTGGAAGTACTTGATAATGTTTGTCGCCGGTGCAGGCATGCAGCGAAAAGAGGTATTTTAATTGGGCGCCGCCCTTGGATTCAACGCGGATTTTAAATCCTGTTGCCTTGCCTTCTTTCACGCTGACAATGTCCTGATATGATTCGATGGAGTGGTTCTTTGAGTCGAAACTTTTTTGCCCTTCATGGGACCAGACGATGTAATCGACATAAGGGGTCCAGTTTGATTTCTTGAATGAAATAGAAATATGAAAATAGCCAACTTTAGGCCTGAGGGCATTCCAGGATATGATTAACTCTTCAAACGGCGTTACGTTTTCCTCGACCCACTCGTAAGAATCCTTGTTGGTAGAAACGGCGTGGTGATAAGTAATAGGCACGTGTCTCCTACAAATTCCTTATCGCTTGATATATCTTTTCGATTTTATCTGCTAGCGGCAAGAGCCTTTTTTTGATAAAGAGGCCCCAGGTCCTATCAATGCTTTGAATATTGATTTCAAATATGGCACGTGGAACAGGTAGTTCCTTGTGCCTTCTGATTGATTCGATAAGGAGCCTGATGCCATAGCCTGTATGGGTGAAAAAGTGGTCGATAAATAGACTGGAATATTTGATGGTGTCCGGTTTGGTTCGATGGGTGATGCTCCAGCCAATGAGGGTATCGTTGTGACGCATGCCAACACTGGTTGGATAATCGATTTTTGCGGCATTACTATCAGGATTAACGGAAGGGTGGAAGCGACCCTGATCTCTCAAGTAATCAATCCAAAAGGAGTCTTGCACGCTCTTTTTTTTCCAGGGAAAAATATGAATTTCAGGGGGGAGTGGGTCTAGCTGGTGGATCCAGTCGGGATCAAATGCATAGGCATCGAAATGGTAGCGGATGACATGGAGTGTGGGCGCTATCCAGCCTAGTGAGGTAATCATTTTGGTTAAAGCTTCGCCTGAAGGCGTGGACTTGTCGAAGTTGAAGAGGAATATTCCCGAACCTGCTTTGGCCAGGATATTTTGCATTTCGGTTAATAATGCTTTACCAATACCTTGTCGACGATGTTTTTCTGCGACCATGATCGAGGTTAATTCAGCGTGGTTCTCTTCAATTTTAGCTAAGGCAAAGCCTATCAGCTCATCATCGATCCTGGCTTCTGCGGCAACGACATCCTGTCTGCCTAGAAATTTTTCGTCAACCTCAGCAACCAGGAATGGAAGGTATTTCTTTGCATCGCCTTGTTGTAGGTCGGCCTCATTAATTATTAGCATAACTATCTTCTTATCTTCAATTCTTTCTCTGTGATCTCTGTGCCTCTGTGTTTAATTCTTAGCGTAATTGACATCCTGACAGAGGTCTTTTGCACCTTTTGTTTTCTTTGTATCTTTGCGTTGAAAATTTGGTGTCACTGTGGCTGACACAATTTTTAAGCTATTTTCTCGTGGCGCTTGATGAGAGGAGCCTTCTTATCGAGAACAGTTTCTTTTTCGATGATGATTTCACTGATCGTGTCATCAGAGGGGATTTCGAACATTAATTCGCGCATGAGGTTTTCCAAGATCAGCCTGAGTGCACGGGCACCCGTTCCCGCCTTGATAGCCTTCTCTGCAATAGCTTCGAGGGCATCTTCAGTGAAATGGAGCTTGACGCCTTCCATATCAAACATGGCAAGGAATTGCTTGATGACGGCGTTCTTCGGTTCAGTCAGAATGCTGATGAGGTCAGGGAGGGTCAATTCGTTGCAGTTGGCGATGCTATTAAAGCGTCCCACAAATTCAGGAATCATTCCAAATTGGATGAGGTCTTCAGGCTCTACTTTGGATAGGAGCGCACTCTTCTGCGTATGGTCAATCGATTCCTTATTTTGGCTTTCGAATCCAATGGTGCTCCTTCCAAGACGCTTGGCGATGATTTTTTCCAAGTTGACAAAGGCTCCGCCAACAATAAAGAGGATGTTTTCGGTGTTGATTTTGATATATTCCTGGTTGGGATGCTTCCTTCCGCCTTTGGGAGGGACATTAGCAATCGTTCCTTCGACAATCTTCAGAAGGGCTTGCTGCACCCCTTCGCCGGAGACATCGCGCGTGATGGAGACGTTGCCGGTTGTACGGTTAATCTTGTCAATTTCGTCGATATAGATGATACCCAGCTGAGCTTTTTCCACATCGTAGTCGGCTGCTTGTAGCAGTCTTAGAATGATGTTTTCGACATCTTCCCCGACATAACCGGCCTCAGTCAACGTTGTCGCATCGGCGATGGTAAAAGGAACGTCCAGAATATGTGCCAACGTTTTTGCAATCAGGGTTTTGCCCGATCCTGTTGGTCCAAAGAGGAGGACGTTGGACTTGCTGAATTCTACACCATGAGTTTCTTTTGGCTTAGTTTTGATTCTCATATAATGATTGTAAACAGCGACCGAAATAGTCTTTTTGGCGTTTTCCTGGCCTATGATATACTCGTCCAATTTTTGCTTTATCTCTTTTGGTTTCAGTATCTTGAAATCAAAATTAGAAGGGGCCTTTTTATCAAGTATACCTGTGCAAAGGCGAATGCACTTATCGCAGATATATACGTTGGGACCGGCGATCAGTTTTTCAACCGCCTCTTCAGAGCGGCCACAAAATGTACAAGAGGCTAATTCTTTATTAAGAGGTGTTTTCTTTGTCATAATTACTTTTTATCTTTAGTTTCAGCCCGCTCGGTGGCAGAGTCCTGGATTGGCTTCTTTTTAGGCATGACGACCGTATCGATCATCCCATATTCTTTGGCTGCTTTCGGGCTCATGTAAAAATCTCTTTCAGAATCAGCTGAGATCTTTTCAACCGGCTGTCCTGTGCATTCGGACATGATTTCATTGAGAGTTCTTTTAAGTTCGAGGATTTCCTTTGCCTGGAGCTGCACATCGGCAGAAGTTCCTCCAACGCCACCGTAAGGTTGGTGGATCATGATACGGCTGTTTGGTAGAGCAAATCGCTTCCCTTTAGTTCCTGCTGTCAAGAGCAAGGCACCCATTGAGGCAGCTTGGCCAATGCAATAGGTGTTGATATCGCATCCAAGGTATAGCATCGTATCATAGATGGCCAGACCAGAAGTGATGTAGCCGCCGAGAGAGTTGATGTAGACGTGGATATCTTTTTTGGGATCTTCCATCTTAAGGAAGAGCATCTGGGCAATTACGACGTTAGCGACATTATCGGTGATTTCGGTGCCGATGAAAATGATTCTGTCTTTCAAGAGGCGCGAAAATATATCCATTGAACGCTCACCGCGTCCGGTATCTTCTATGACATAAGGAGTAAGTGAGTTGGAAGGGCGTTGGTCCGTAGGGCGTTGGTCCATAATATCCTCAGTTAAAATCTTAAGGAAGTGTGCAAAAATAAGTTAAACGATTAGACTGAGCCAAAGCACCGGGGTTGAACGATCGTAAGTCACCCAATATTATTAATATTGGGTGACTTACGATCGTTCAACCGAGGGAGCTTTCGCTTCAGTCTAGCCGCTAACTTATTATTGCATACTTCCTAACTCTAAGTTATCTTTTTATCGTAATAATTGCAATCAATATGCGATTAAACTTGCCTTACTCGTTCAATCAAAAAATCTTTGATCCTGCGATCCATTGCCAGATTGTACAGCTGCTCTTGCATCTTATCTTTGGTGGAATAGATATCAATTTGGCTTCGCCCACTGGGTATCAAAGCAACTTGTTTGGTCAACTCTTGGGTAATATCGTGATCATTCACTTCGATATTGTTATCAGCAGCAATTTTTCTTTTCAAAAAATAGAGCTGCAAGCTGCGTACAGTGCCAATCTCGATCATTTTTTCAATTTGTTGATATTCGCTCTTGGAGGGTTTTTGATTGTGCTGTCCAATCTCTTCCAAATAACCATTCATACGTGATTGCTTATTCTCATCAATATAGGATTGGGGCAAATCGATGGGGAACTTCTCCAAGAGCTGTTCTTCGATGGAATGGACTTGTTCATTATATACTTCGTCCAGGACCTCTTGTTCCAACCGTTGGTCGATTTTCCCTTTTAGCTCTTCAGCTGTTTTAAGCCCGAGTTTCACGGCTAATTCATCATTTATTTCAGGGAGGAGGCCTTTAGAAATAGCCAACAGTTCAACGCGGAAAGGAATCGATTTGAAGTTAGGCGTATCTTCTTGTGTTTGTTGTGTCATTCCTTCGGTGCTTTCTCCGATTTTGAGTCCTACCACTTTTTCCATCAGCCAATGAGGCATGCCTTTGTCATTTAATTGAATTTTTTGATTATCAGCGACTTTCTGCTCGGGCTCTTCGAGGATAGTGACGGTCACATTGACATAATCATCTTTTTTTGCTGCACGGTCAGTGACAGGTTCAAAAGTAGCAAATTGCATCTGCACTTGTTTAAGGGCATCTTCTATTTCTTGCTGAGAGATTTTTTTTGTCTCTTTCTTCTTTATTTCAATTTCTTCCGGATTTACGGTTGGAATATGGGGCTTGGCTTCGAATTCGATGATGAAATGACCACCTTTTTCTTTGCTGCACTCTTTAACGACAGGACGTTTCATATGACCATCTTTTAAAGGATGGATATGGGTTAGCATCGCTGCTTCATTAAAAGAAGTTTGCAAGGCGATGTCAACGCTTTCTTTTTCAATTGAAGCTCCATATTTATCTAAGATGAAGCTGGCTGGAGCTTTTCCTTTGCGGAATCCGGGAACATTCACTTCCTTGCTGACATTCTTGAGCGCTTGCTGATATGCTGCTGCAATTGCAACTGGCTGAACAGAAATGTCGAATTTGATCACGCAATTGGGTTGGCGTGTGACGTGCACTTTTATATTTTCGTTGGCAAACTCTTCAGTTGCCGGCTGACTTTCTTGTTTGGACACTGATAAACCTCGTTAAAATTAATAGCGGGTGATGAGATTTGAACTCACGACATTCACGTTGGCAACGTGACGCTCTACCACTGAGCTACACCCGCATAGGGGAATCAATCTAGAAACAGTTCTAAAATATGAAGCGGGTGATGAGGCTTGAAC
>Ga0207010_1004_pt1 | contig 98900 bp, 102 predicted proteins | sample Alteio_BWMinCont_82_FD_153465 | JGI IMG/M metagenome (GOLD analysis project Ga0207010, IMG submission 153465) | Enriched cells from forest soil in Barre Woods Harvard Forest LTER site, Petersham, Massachusetts, United States -... | ecosystem: Environmental > Terrestrial > Soil > Temperate forest >...
TGATATTGTTGGTGCTGTCAATATTTTAAGGGCAGGATATGCCCAGTTAGCCTGTGGAGAGACGGTGCAATTAGGCCGCTCGATGAATCAGGAACCCACCGAAATAGCTCAAGCGGTTGTAGCTTAAGCATAGTAGGAATCCTCGTCATTTATGACGGGGAGGATGTCAATTACCTTACTTTCGATTAACGCGCGGACAGAATTTAGCGCCTTCCGATCCCAACAGCTTTACTTTGGTTTGAGAATTCGTTATCATTTCGAACATTAAATGTAGATATAGACTTTTTTGGTTCAATAATAATTCTGTAAGTTGATTCACTAAGTACACGACAAAAAAGCTTTTTACTCTTGTATAAAATAAGAAATAAATTTATTTTTTTAGCAAAATTTTATTGGAAATGACATATGCGAATAACAAAGGTTTTTCCAGATACAAAATTAGACTTATCTGCTAAAGGGGTGTCTGATAAAAAATTAGTGGGCATGGAGCAATATCTTAAAGAGCATAAAAATATAGTCGAGTTGGACTTAAGCTGGAATAATATAAGTGCAGAAGGTGCAAAAATACTGTCAAAGATTTCTACTATTAAAATACTTAACCTGAGTAGTACTCTTATTGGAAATGAAGGTGCTGAAGTATTAGCTAAAAATAAAAATATTGAAACGCTTTTTTTATCTGGATGTGGCATTGGCAAGTCCGGCATTATAGCATTAGCAACTAATACAACCATTAGTAATCTTGTATTCCTCTAAAAATCCCACCTAAAAAACATCTCTAATAACATTTAAACTGCCTTTTTTTAATAAAAGAGGTGTGCAAATGAACTTACAACCCAAACGTAAAGTTACAAAAAGAACATCGGAGGAAAAACAAGCGTTATGCGAGCAATGGAAAGCTTCCGGCAAAACGAAGAGTGATTTTTGTAAAGAGAATAATATTCCTCTAGCAAGTTTTTTCCCTTGGTGTAATAAATTATGGCCGGAATTAAAAGAGTCAGTGCCTAATATACTGCCGGTTAAAATAATAAATAAAAATGTAGCCATATCAGATACTCAAGTTGAGCAAACGGATATTGAACTTCTTCTAGGAACAAATACCACTATTCGATTCAAATTACCTATTAAAAACCTTGTAACATTTATCCAGGAGTTATCGCATGCAGTTGCAACTATACGGTAATAAAATATGGATATTTAGGAAACCGATTGATTTTAGAAAATCGATTGATGGATTAAGCGGATTAATTGTTTTAGAAATGCAAAGAAATCCTCAAGAAGGAATTTATATTTTCTATAATCGTCATCGAGATAAAATAAAATGTTTATCTTGGCATAAGAACGGTTTTATTTTGCTATATAAAAAATTAGAAAAGCATAAATTTATTTTTAGCTTTAATAAAGAGGATGGAACAATGGAAATGACAGTCCAAGAAGTCAGCTGGTTACTGGCAGGCCTAGAATGGCAGCGAATGCGTGATTGGCGCGAATTAAATTACGATAAATTTAGCTAATTTCTATTTACATGGCTGTTTATTTCATTATGATAGCAGCCATGCTAACTCAGGACTGTACCAGACAAGGAATGCCATTTGAGCAATTTCAATTTGCCTATTTAGGTATTCAATTGAACAAACTAACGCAAGAAAATAATCATTTACGTGCAGAACAGCAGCAAGATGCTATAAAAATCACATTCTTGGAAGAAGAGATTGCGAGATTAAAAGAGCAACTGCAGCTTGCGCAGCAACGTCATTTTGGGAAAAAACGTGATACTGTAGAACCTCCAGTCAATCCAGAATTATCAGAAAGCACACACCAAACAGTTGCAAGCTACAGTCGAAAGAAAAAAACAAAATCATGCGGGCGTCTTATTGATTTATCTTCTTTACCTCATCATTATTTTAATCATGATTTAGCGCAAGAAGATAAAATTTGTTGTGGATGCAATAACCCACTTCACTTTATTGGAAAAGAAATACCAGATGGTCAATTGGAAATTTTGCCGCAGCGTTTTTATGTTGCAGTACATGTACGCTATAAATATGGGTGTTATGCTTGCGAAACGATTAAGATGGCTCCTAAAGAAATGGCTCCTATTCCAAAAGCATTAGCAGGTGGTAGTGTATTAGCCGAAGTATTAGTCAATAAATATCAATACCATTTACCTCTTTATCGCCAATCAAAAATAATGGCAAGCTTAGGGGTTTTAGTTCCAGATAATACTTTAGGTAATTGGGTGATGCAGATAGGGGGAGGACTCACAAAGCTTCATGCTGCATTTTGGGATGCGATTTTATCAAGTAGTTACCTACAGGTTGATGAAACACCGGTCAAAATCTTGAAACCAGAAAAAAAGGGTTATTTATGGAGCTATTTTGCACCCTGGGTAGGTCAAGGATTAATTGTCTTTGAACTTAGCCTAACACGCAGTGCGGAAGTTGCAGAAAAAAGATTAGCTTCATTTAAAGGATTATTGCAGACCGACGGTTATAACGGCTATCAGGGGCTGCGCAAAAGAGAAAACATTGCAGGTCTTGGTTGTATTACCCATGCTAGGCGCAAGTTTAGTGAAGTTGTAAAAATTACAAAAAACCAACAGGGAATTGCAGCAGAAGCCATAGAGCGATTAAAGCCACTTTATGAATTGGAATCAAGAATGCGTGAGCAGGAATATAGCTTTCACACGCGCAAACGTTTACGGCAAAAAATAGCATGGCCAATTCTTAAAGAGCTTGGTAGTTGGTTGAAAAAAACGATACCTTCTGTTCCTCCTAAAAGCCAATTGGCAAAAGCAATTCAATATTCACTAAATCAGTGGCCTTATCTCATTAAATACCTACGTCATGGCCAAGCTGAAATTGATACTAACTGGGTTGAGGGAGAAATTAGAAATATTGCCATTGGTAAAAAAAATTGGATGTTTATCGGTAATAAAAATAGTGGCCAAGTACATTCCCTATTTTATAGCTTAGTTTTGAGTGCATTACTTAATAAATTAAATCCAAGGCTATATTTACATTTTCTGCTTTCTAAAATTCACGATATAAGACGTGGTACTGTTGATCCAATAACACTATTACCGCATACTATAAACCAAAATGAGCTGACTGCATTTGCTAGAAAATTATTTGCCGATGCCAAAAAAGTTTTAGATACTTTTTGAAATTTTAAATGTGGTATTTTTAGGGGAATACGTAATCTTGATCTGTCTTGCAATAACATTGAGGATATGACTGCTCTTAGTGCATTGGCTAATAATAAAACCTTAAAAATACTTGATCTAAGTTATAATGCTTTTGGTGATGAAGGCGCAATAATATTAGCACGTAATACAACCTTAATTAAATTGAATGTTAATACAACACGCATTGGCCCTCCAGGAGCGCTTGCTCTTTCTGAAAATCAAACTTTTGAAGAGCTTGATATGGGTAGTAGTAACATGGGAATTGTGGGAGCTGCAGCATTTGCTGGCAATAGAACGCTTAAAAAACTTGAGATTGAAATACTATATAATTACGGAGATGATAAGTATGTTCCAATGTTAATAGGGAAAATTGAATTAAATATCGAATTTCAAATTCAATATATTGTCGAACTGATTAAACTATTAAATATTCATTTTCCAGTAGTTATCTCATCTGTTATTCAGCAATATGCCGATAAAGAATTTCCGTCCTATTACAAAGAACAGAAACTATCATCTAGTGCTCTCTTTCTGTTTAAGAATCCTTTAAGACAACATCCTAATATGATTTTAATTAATTCAACAATAGAAAAGTCAAAGTGCATAGGAGGAATCAAAGAAAATAAACAAGATGAAAGTGTTTCTCTTCAAGTTAAGAATTCTAGCTGGACTAGTAAAGAAATAAGACTTAATTTTATTAAATTAGCTGATGAATTTAATCGATGTATAAAAAAAGAAAAACCCAATCATGTTGATATAGTAGCTGATTTTAATGAAGAAACTAGTTTAGTAGTGTTGAAAAATATAAATATAAACTATTTCAAGATACGTCTTGAAGCTATGAATGCTTTTTTGGATACTGAAAGTAATTTACTTATCGAAAACTCACACAGTTTCCGTCGAGCGTAATCTCGTCATTTGAGGGTCACTTTGCTTTTTTTATTTTTATATTTTCCATGAGGAAAGAGGGTCAAGTCTGCATAATTGATATATCACTATCCTAAAAAAATGCTTGATGGAAATATCAATTGTCCAGACTTGACCCTCTTACTTACTGACCCCCTTACTTTTTTTATTGTATAGCACACCTGTTTTTCTTAACCGTCGGTGTCTTTGCTTTTTCTTCGCCTTCAAAGTTAAGAAATAATTGTTTGTTTGTCGTTTTGCTAAAATAACCCAATTGTGGGAGAAGACAGTATGAAGTGATAACGCTCGCCAGAACCGGAAGTAGTTTGGGAGCACCCTCTAGAATCTTTTCTTGAGTCTTTTCTTTAATAGGAGAGGCTATTTCTTTTATGTCAGCATCTTTTGCTATATCGAGTAACTTTTTTATTTCGTTACAGTTAAAATATTCTTTTGCCTGCTGGCAACAATATTGGTAGGACTTGTCATTAAAAGTAATACCAGCTTTTAATAGTATTGGTACCAAAGGCAGCAATCTATTATTGATGACAAAATCCAATATAGTATATCCACGTCCATCTGTAAAAAAAATATTAGTGCCTAACTTAATCCATTTCTCCGTCTCTTCTTCTACTTCTGAAAAAGAAGTTTGCCATTTCCATTTTGCTATTGCAAAGCAGAAAAAAGGTGTTTGTAAGTCGGCTACATGCGAGTAGCTATTTAAAAGGTTGATATCGCCGCCTTCTGTAACTAATTTTATAATCAAAGGCATATCTTGATTTTTTGCTGCTAGATGTATAAATGGTAGCGTGCAGCTACGAGGCAAGTGGAATGCAGTTTTTTTTTCATATTCTATGGCTTTTCGACTATATACCAGTAATGTTTCATAATTTTTATAAATTAATTCTTGAAAATTATTGGGTTTATATTCTGCCCTATTCCTAAGGATAGTTAATAGGTTCTTATCTAAATAGTCGAAGAATTGAGTGACTTCAAGGTTATTCTCATCTGGATACCAATAAGCAAATGATAACATCAAAGCTAGAAATGGATTGAGCCCATCTCCTGTTCTCTTTTCTTTCTCCTTATCAAATTCTTCTTTGATTAAATGAATTAATTGTTCTCTATTCATTTTTTTCTCGTTTAACTAGCCGCTATCGCGTAGCATTATACTAGCCTTGAAGATGTAAACATTAATTAGTTTGATGCTGAGTTGTATTTATAATTCTCAAAAACAAAAATAAGTAAATAATTTCATCTTATAATTTCAAATTACAGGCTTATTTTCTGGTGAAGATTAAATTAAAATATTAGTTTGGTTGAATAAATCATAGGAAAATAATAATGACCGAGACTTTTTCCACAATGCTTCCCTTAGGGACAATTGCACCAGACTTTAAATTATTAGATATCCGTTCGGGTGAGCAAGTTTCGCTTTATGATGTGCAATCGAGTGTAGCAACGATTATTATATTTATGTGCAATCATTGTCCTTATGTGAAACACATACTTCCCAAATTAATAGAGGTCGTTAAAATATATCAATTAAAAGGTATTTCTTTTACTGCTATTAGTTCAAATGATGTGACAAGATATCCAGAGGATAATCCTGAAGCCATGAAACTGGCAATTAAAAAATACGATTTTACTTTTCCTTATCTTTATGATGAAACGCAAGCGGTGGCTAGAGCCTATCAGGCTGTTTGTACCCCAGATTTTTTTGTATTTGATGATAAGTTAGCCTGCGTTTATCGTGGTCGTTTTGATGATTCAACACCTGGTAATGGCCATCCTGTCACGGGCCGTGATTTACGCCAAGCATTAGACGCACTTTTGACCGGAAAACCGATTAGTGCTGAGCAAAAACCGAGTTTAGGATGCAATATCAAGTGGAAAGAGAATTAAATTTTCGGAAAATGATTTAAAAATGACTTGTTCCAAGCCTTACTCCCCGCTACAATAGCGGGTCTTAATTTATAGATTCTCGATTTTTAGGAGTGAGGTTACATGTCTTTTACCGCTGCTGCGAAAGAGCAGATTATTAAAAAATATCAACGAGCTAAAGATGATACGGGTTCTTCTGAAGTACAGATTGCGCTATTAACTGCTCGTATTGAATATCTAACAGAACACATGAAAGCAAATGTACATGATGTTCATACTCGTTATGGCTTAACCAAATTAGTGAGTCAACGTCGTAAGTTATTGACTTATTTAAAAAGAACAAATCTAGAATCATATCGAACCTTGATTCAGCAATTAGAAGTTCGTGGATAATTTTTGACATTTATAATGTTTTATCATTCCTTCTTCAACTCTCTTTTTGGCCGAAAATAAATCAAAAAGAGAGTCTGTATAACTGATTTTTATAGGATATCTATCATCGTGACTGTGGCTAAACAAACTTTTCAGTATGGCAATCATAATGTAACTTTAGAAACGGGTGTTATTGCAAGACAAGCAACTGCTGCGGTGATGGTCACAATGGATGACACTGTGGTTTTAGTGACAGTCGTCGGCCAAGAAGGCAGTAGTGATGATCGAGATTTTTTTCCTTTAACCATCAATTATCAAGAACGCACTTATGCGGCAGGTCGTATTCCTGGCGGGTATTTTAAACGTGAAGGAAAGCCTAGCGAAAAAGAAATATTAACATCACGATTAATTGATCGTCCACTGAGACCCTTGTTTCCGAAAGGCTTTAATTGCGAAGTGCAAGTTATTGCGACAGTTTTGTCGATTAACCCAGAAATTGACCCAGATATTCCAGCGATGTTGGGTGCATCAGCGGCACTTGCTTTATCAGGTATGCCGATGATTAGTCATTTGGCGGGTGCGCGAGTGGGTTATAAAGACGATACTTATATTTTAAATCCGACCACGAGTGAATTAAAGACTTCTAAACTAGAAATGGTTGTTGCTGGCACTGAACATGCTGTTTTAATGGTTGAATCAGAAGCAAAAGAATTACCTGAAGAGATTATGCTAGGGGCGGTGATGTTTGGTCATCAACAAATGCAAGTCGCCATTGATGCTATCAAAGCCTTAGTTAAAGATGCGGGTAAGCCTGCTTGGAAATGGCAAGCGCCAGAGTTGAATACTCATGTTGAAAAACGGGTGCTTGAGCTTGTGGAAGCTAAGTTAACCAAAGCGTATCAAATCAGGGATAAACCAGAACGGCAAATAGCAGTCGCTGACATTCGCGAACAATTAATTGATCAAATTTTTGCTGAAAATACGGCTCAAGTTGAAGAAGATCAGCTAATGATGGACATTAAATATGTATTTAGTCATTTAGAAAGTCGTATTGTACGTAGCCGTATTTTAGAGGGGCACCCACGCATTGATGGACGTGATACTAAAACGGTTAGACCTATTGATGTTAAAACAGGCGTATTACCGCGGACGCATGGTTCTGCCTTATTTACTCGAGGTGAAACACAGGCACTTGTTATTGCAACGCTTGGAACAGAACGTGATTCACAAGTGATTGATGCATTAACTGGGGAATATAAAGATACTTTCATGTTGCATTATAACTTTCCGCCTTTTTCTGTTGGGGAAGTGGGGTTTGTTGGCAGTCCTAAGCGACGTGAAATTGGTCATGGGAATTTGGCAAAGCGTAGTATTAGGGCGGTTTTACCTTCTAACAAAGAATTTACTTATGTGCTGCGGGTTGTTTCAGAAATTACAGAATCGAATGGTTCAAGTTCGATGGCAACTGTTTGCGGTACTAGTTTGGCCTTAATGGACGCTGGCGTGCCAACACGTGCCCATGTTGCAGGTATTGCGATGGGATTAGTGAAAGAAGGCGATCGTTATGCAGTTTTGACTGATATTTTAGGAGATGAAGATCATTTAGGCGACATGGATTTTAAAGTTGCTGGCACAAAAGAGGGTATAACTGCTTTGCAAATGGATATCAAAATTGATGGTATCACTGAAACGATTATGCGCGATGCTTTATTACAAGCGAATATAGCCAGATTACATATTCTTGGCATTATGGAACGCAGCATTACTCAGCCACGCAATGAGATGTCTGCCTATGCGCCGCGTATTTTAACGATGCGAGTTCCCACGGATAAAATTCGTGATGTCATTGGCAAAGGTGGTGTGACTATACGTGCTATCACTGAAGAAACAGGGGCGATTATTGACATTAGCGATGATGGTGTTGTTCGAGTAGCGGGCAGTGATTTAACAGCATGTGAAGATGCTATCCGGCTTATTGAAAATTTAACGGCAGAAGCGGTGATTGGTCAAATCTATGAAGGTGTGGTGGTAAAATTAATGGATTTTGGTGCAATCGTGAACTTTTTGCCGGGTAAGCAAGGGTTAGTGCATATTTCACAAATTTCGAAAGAACGTATTGAGAAAGTAAGTGATAAACTATCTGAAGGTCAAGCAGTGAAAGTCAAGGTGCTTGAGATTGATCGACAAGGTCGTGTTCGGTTAAGTATGAAAGAAATTATTGAAGTTTAAAATTTCTTTATTAAAATGTAGGGTGGATTAGACGCGTTTTTTGCGTCGTAATCCACCAAATTTGTCATTTACAATTGGTGGATTACGGCAAAAAACGCCTAATCCACCCTACATTTTATTAATTTCACGGCACTGTGATTGTTAATAATGTAAAAAAGCAAGAACGCCTATCATAATAGTCATGCCGCTGACCATAATTCCCCCTAGACGAAGGGTCAAGCGCGTTTCGACTGCTCTTATTTCTAGCTTTAAATCATTAATATCTTTGGTCGTTGATAATTTTACTTCATGAATTGATAGCTTTAATTCATCAATATCTTTCTTAGTTGATATTCTTAAATCATCAATATCTTTCTTAGTTGATATTCTTAAATCATTAATATCTTTCTTAGTTGATAATTGTAATTCATGAATTGATAGCTTTAATTCATCAATATCTTTCTTAGTTGATATTCTTGAAGCATCAATATCTTTCTTAGTTGATAATTGTAATTCATGAATTGATAGCTTTAATTCATCAATATCTTTCTTAGTTGATATTCTTAATTCATTAATATCTTTCTTAGTTGATAATTGTAATTCATGAATTGATAGCTTTAATTCATCAATATCTTTTTTAGTTGATATTCTTGAGTTCTCAATATCTTTCTTGGTTGATAAATTATCATCCAATAATCCAGCCAGCATATCAGCATTAGCTTCAGCTTGCGCTTCGGCAATTTTAGGTTCAACACCAGCTGCTTTTAGCCGATTGGCATAAGCTAATGTATCAAAAGCAATTCGTGCACGCATAAAAAAATTCTCCATAAGATATTTTATCAGATTTTATTGTTTTAAGAGCAGTTTTTTGAGCAGGTAAAAGAGCAGCTAAGCTATGTGTGTTATGAGGGAATGCGTTATTATACACTTTTCATTTTTGATTCCAAGGAAATAATTATGTACGATTTTATCAAAAAATATTTATTTAAATTTGATCCAGAATTTGCACATGCTCTCACATTAAATACTTTAAAAGTAGCAGATAAAATTAAATTGCTTACTTTATTTTCTGAAAAAATAATATTGCCATACGAATGTATGGGATTACATTTTAAAAATCCCGTTGGGCTTGCCGCCGGATTTGATAAAAATGGCGATTATATTGATGTTTTTGATGCGTTAGGTTTTGGTTTTATTGAAATAGGCACTGTCACAAAAAATCCACAAATGGGAAATCCCAAACCTCGTTTATTTCGTTTAGAAAAAGAAGCAGCTTTAATTAACCGTTTAGGATTTAATAATAAAGGCATTGATTATTTAATAGCACAAGTTAAAAAAACCAATTATCAAGGCATTTTAGGTATTAACATTGGCAAAAATCGTGATACGCCTTTAGAAAAAGCATTAGAAGATTATCTTTATTTATTTCAAAAAGCAGCGCCTGTTGCCAGTTACATTACTATTAATATTTCATCCCCTAACACAGAAAATTTACGAGATTTGCAACAAGGTAAATTGCTTAAAAATTTATTAAGCACGTTAAAATCCGCACAAAAAGATCAAAGAAAATATGTACCATTAGTCGTTAAAATTTCCCCAGATTTAACTGTAGATGAATTAAAAAATATGGCCGATATTTTTTTGGAAGAACAAATAGACGGCGTTATTGCCACCAATACCACACTTGATCGCTCTCAAATTGAAGCCTCTATGATTAAAAGCGAAAAAGGCGGCTTAAGTGGTAAACCATTATTTGCGCGTTCAACCCTTATTCTGAGCCAACTCCATGAATTATTGGAAGAAAAAATCCCCATTATTGGCTGTGGCGGTATTTTAGACTCAAATTTAGCTCAAGAAAAAATCAAAGCAGGCGCCAGTTTATTGCAAATATACACAGGATTTATTTATAAAGGCCCGGTTTTAATAAGAGAAATTAATAAATCCTTAAGAAATTTCGCGTAAAATTGACCCAACTGCATAGAGACAATTAGTTAATAATGAGGCATCATATGTTTGGATATGATATAAAATCAACATCTTTGCAATTACCTTATAGAAAAGATGATATTAATCTTTTGCATGAGAATGGCAAAATTTTAAGTGATTATCAAATAGCTAATTTAACACAGCGTCTTCAAGGGATGCCTAATACTTATTATCCTCCTCATCAATTAGGTTTAACTTATGGTGTTATAAAAACCGGGGAAAAACAATTCTATGTTGAAACACCAATCCTTTTAGGCAAGGGCGCTAGTGGTGTTGTTCACTCTTGTCAAGCGACGACAGGTAAATGGTATATCTCAAAAGTTATTTGCAATGAATCCTATTATTCAAAAAACGTCGATGCGATAAAAAAAGAACATAAAGCTTTGATTGAAGCGAAAATGTCTACGTCGGATTCAATAGTTGAGTATAAGATTCCTGGGACAAATAGAAAAAAGATTTATATGATTATGGAGCAGGAAGAAGACGGTATTCCATTGTATGATTATTTTATAAATAAGAAGGAAATTCAAAAATTTTCTCTTTTAAAAAAAGTTTATTTTGCATTACTTATTTTCAATGAAATTTATAAAAAATTTCACAGTAAAAATTTATTACATCGAGACCTAAAATTAGAAAATATCCTTATTTCATTGCTAGGTGCGCATATTATAGATTTTGGAATGGTTTGTTCGTCAAAAAAAAAATATTTTAAGTTGGTCGGTACAGATGGATATATGGCTCCTGAGCTTAAAGCTAGTAGATGGGGTGCTATCCCATATAGTCAGGCAACAGATGTATATGCAGCAGGTGTTATTTTTAAAGAATTATTAGCAGGAAATAATAGTGGTCTGAATAGAAAGACAAATCAAATTGTATATCCAACGCTTGATTCTAATTTGTTGCCGCCAGAATTAATTAAGTTAGTAGACGATATGACTAGTCCAACAGCTGATAATAGACCGACTATTATTGAAGCTATTGCTCAGTTAAATGCTTATTACTCTCTATCTGAATTTGAATCTCAAAGAGAAGAAATTGAAAAAGAGAAAAAATCGTTACTTGCTGAAGAAAAAATACATTTAGACTATGCGCACTTGATTATTGATAAGAGAGCAAGTGGTGGAGTGACTACTACCAAATTAGTAAGAGATACAATTAAAGATTATACTCAAGAAAAAGGCTTTTTTAGATGGACTTTTGGCACGAGTAATCAAACTAAAGAAATTATTAATATACTTTATCCTCCCAAGATAACCCGGGAAAAATATTTAAAGGAAATACCAGAATTAAGACGGGATTCTGAGCGTTATAAAAAAGCCAAAGAATATGTTTTGAATAATTCTAATAGAACTTTTGCACGCATGCTTTATAAAAATATTTTCAGAGGAAAGGATTTAGAAGTAGATCAAGCCTATGAAGCTCGTGATATCATCCTTCGTGAAAAAGCAGCAAGACCATTTTGGAAAAGATTTTTTTAAGATTGAATAAATATATTTTTATTAAAAGTAATATATTTATGCGTTAAATAATTTGGAATTAGCATTAAAAAAGTTGTGATAATGCGTGCTATCATTTTAGGTAGAAAAATAAGTTTAATAAAAACAGTCATGCATAAAAGACTAATCATCAGCGACATTAAAGATACAAATATATAAACAGAATATTGTGAACCAAGTTGTTTTGTAGCACATTTAAATGTAATCCATTTATTGGCTGAAAAATGAAATAAACTTGCCATGACAAAAGCACAAATGAGTGCCTCACCATAATTTAAATGTAATCTATTTAAAGAACACCAAAAAACTGACCAGTCAATGAGCGTCGTGAACCCGCCAATAAAAAAATAAGGTAAAAATTCTTTTAATTTTATAATGTCTAGCAACTTCATGTTTTTTACTCCACTGTCACTGACTTCGCCAAATTACGTGGTTGATCTATATCAGTCCCTTTTAATACTGCAACATGATAAGCCAGTAATTGTAATGGAATAGTATATAAAATCGGTGCTAAAATTGGATCAACGCTTGGCATGTTGATAATGTGAATACCCGGATCAGCTGTTTGTACAGTGTCAGTAAAAACATACAATTCGCCGCCTCGTGCACGGACTTCTTGCAGATTTGATTTTAATTTTTCAAGTAAATCATCGTTAGGTGCAATGACAATCACTGGCATGTTTTTATCAACCAATGCCAGCGGACCATGTTTTAGCTCACCGGCAGGATAACCTTCTGCATGAATATAGGAAATTTCTTTTAATTTAAGCGCTCCTTCTAACGCAATCGGGTAAAGTGCGCCACGACCTAGAAATAAAGCATGCTCTTTATCAACAAAATTTTCTGCTAATTTAGCAATCGCTTTATTGATATGCAGTACAGATTCTATTTGTTTGGGTAATTTTTTGATTTCTGTGACTAGATGTTTTTCTGTTCCAAGAAAACTAGGATTTTGATGAGACAGTTCTAAAGTTAATAATAATAATGCAGTTAATTGTGCCGTGAATGCTTTGGTGGATGCAACCCCTATTTCAGGACCTGCACGCATCATGAAATGTAAATCAGATTCTCGGACTAAAGAACTTTCTGGTGCATTGCAAATCGCAAGCGAACTTAAAAACCCAATTTTTTTTGCAAGACGCAAAGCTGCTAACGTATCTGCCGTTTCACCAGATTGTGAAAGCGTGATAAATAAACTATTAGCGGGTACAACTGTTTTTCTATAACGAAATTCACTCGCAATTTCAACCGAACAAGGAATGCCTGTTAATGCTTCAAGCCAATAACGTGCAACCATCGCTGCATGATAACTGGTGCCGCATGCTACCAATTGAACATGCTGTACTCGTGCAAAAATTTCATTCGCTTTTAAGCCAAATGCGCTATCTAATAAAGTATTTCTTCCAAGACGCCCTTCTAAAAGTCGAATAATTGCTTGCGGTTGCTCGAAAATTTCTTTGCACATATAATGACGATATTCTCCACGATCAGCAAAATCTGATTGTAATTCAAGTATACGCGTCGGTCTTTCAACGTGAATATCCTCAGCTGTGTAAATATGAATTTGATCACACGAAATATCTGCAATATCGCCTTCTTCTAAAAAAATAAATTCTTTAGTAACAGATAATAGCGCTAAAGGATCAGATGCAAAAAAGTTTTCACCCATGCCTTTCCCCACGACTAAGGGGCAGCCATGACACACCGCAATAAGACGTTCTGGCTGATGAATGGATGCAATCCCTAATGCATAAGAGCCTTCTAATTGTTTAACAGTTTGTTGAGTCGCTTTTAATAAATCAGGATATTGTTTGGAATGATAATGTAGTAAATGTACCACGGTTTCAGAATCAGTATCAGAGAAAAATTGATAGCCTTCTTTTAGTAAAAAGTTTTTTAATTCTTCGTGATTTTCAATAATGCCATTATGCACGATCACCAATTCATCATGTGACATTAAGGGATGTGCGTTTTGCTCCGATGGAATGCCATGTGTTGCCCAACGAGTATGTGCAATCCCCATATGACCTTGCAGCGAGGATTGATTCAAAAGTGTTTCTAAATTTTGAACTTTTCCCTGAGTGCGTAGGCGTTGCAATCCTTTTGTTCGATCAATAAGAGCAAGGCCTGCAGAATCATAACCTCTATATTCAAGGCGTTTTAAGCCATCAATTAAAATACGTTCAACCCCTCGATAAGATACAGCGCCGACGATACCACACATTGTTTAGGTCTCCTTTTTCTTTTTGCGTTGCCAATTGGGAATGATAGATTGTTTTATCCGGCTAATGGCTAATTGATTGGGCGGCACATCACGCGTGATGGTTGAGCCTGCCCCGATTGTTGCTCCCTCACCGATTGTGACTGGTGCGACTAATTCTGTATTAGACCCAATAAAAACATCATTACCGATTAAAGTTTTATGTTTGTGCGCACCATCATAGTTACAAGTAATTGTCCCAGCACCTATATTAACTGTTGAGCCAAGCTCGCTATCGCCAATATAGCCCACATGATGGACTTTTGAATAAGCACCGATTGAGCTATTTTTAATTTCAATAAAATTGCCAATTTCTGCGTGATTTGCGATATGTGTTTCTCCACGAATTCGTGCAAAGGGTCCAATAATGGCATGAGATTCAATTGTCGCATTTTCGATATAGCTATTGGCTTTTATTTCAATATAATTATCTAAAAAAACATTTCGCAAAAAAGTATTGGGGCCAATCACGCAATGATCGCCAATGGTAACATCACCTTCAAAAATAGTATTGATATCAATATAAACATCTTTGCCAATTTTTAAATTTCCCCTGACATCAAAACGCATAGGATCAGCTAAAGTAGCGCCTTGCTGCAAATATTTTATAGCTTGTTGTTCTTGATAAAAACGTTCAAGTGCTGCTTGTTGAATGTGATCATTGATGCCTAAAATTTCTTGGTAGTGTGTTGGTTGAAAGCTTGTTATTTCTAATTTTTGTTTCACTGCTTTTTCGATAATATCTGTTAGATAATATTCTTGTTGAGTATTTTGATTGGTGAGGGTGGGGAGAGTTTGATTTAAAAAAGCAGCTGATACAAAGTAAATGCCAGAATTAATTTCTTGAATACATTTTTGTTTAGGCGTTGCTTCTTTTTCTTCAATGATTTTGATAATATTGTGTGAAGGATTACGAATAATCCGACCAAATCCCGTTGGGTCAGGAAGTTCTGCTGTTATGATCCCTAATGCATTGATAGGTGTTTCTGCCATAAAGCTTTCTAAAGTGGATTGTGAAATCAATGGCACATCACCATACAAAATAAGCACCCGATGATGCTCTGGAATGGCAGGTAATGCTTGTAAAACGGCATGTCCGGTGCCTAACTGTTCTTTTTGCTCAATCCAGGTGACAGGATATTTGCCAAGTGTTTTTTTGATTTCAGTGGCTTTACACCCTATAATCGAAAAAATATTGTCCATTTTTAATGATAGACAAGTTTCAATGACGCGTTCAAGCATTGGTTTTCCAGCTAAAGGATGCAAAACTTTAGGGAGATTAGAGTACATCCTTTTCCCTTGACCTGCTGCTAAGATGACAATACTATTTGTCATTAATTTTATGTCCTTTATTCATAAAAGTTGGTTATTATATGCCTAATTTATGAGAAATGGAATTGAATCACGAATTTAAAAGAAATTTTCATAATAATAAGGGAGTTGTCAAAAATGGAACAAAATCCATCCCAAGAGTTGATTGAATCACTTAAAGAAGAAATTTTTCAATTAAAAAATATTATTAGGCATATTCCTGGTAATTTATATTGGATGGATCAGCAAGCGGTCTATCAAGGATGTAATAATGAAGTGGCTCATTTATTTAATTTATCGCATCCAGATGATATTAAAGACAAAAATTTAAAAGCACTGTATGCAATGAAAGCCGAAAAATTAAACACATTTTTATGGCCGGTTAACATTGATGAGACGCATAATTTAAATTTAAGTTTGATAAAAAAAGAACAAAGTTATATTGGCGAAGAATATGTCAACACTGCGCCGGATGAACAGCATGTTTTCTTAAGTAAAAAAGTAATTTTACGCAATAGTAAAAACGAAGTTAGCGGATTGTTAGGCATTTCATTTAATATTACTGATCGTAAAAATACAGAAAAAGCGCTAGAAGAAGCAAAAGAAAAAGCAGAGATAGCCAATCAAGCTAAGACTGATTTTATTCAAAATATGCAGCATGACTTACGCACACCATTATGCGGAATTTTAGGGGTGATTAACCATCTGTCATTGATTGAAATAGATAAAAACAAAAAAGAATTATTAAATGATGCAGAAATAGCAGCGCAAGAGGTGTTAAATTATTTTGATCATATTGTTGAATTTTCTCAAATTAATAATCATTTTGTTCCTAAAATAATTCGAGAATTTGATTTGAAAAAACTAATAGAAGGACTTGTGTTGATTGAGTCAGCGGCTGTGCGAAATAAAAACATTAATCTCATTATTAACTACGCGAACGATATACCGACTATTGTCAAAGGTGATCGGTTTCGAATTCAGCGAATTTTATTAAATATGGTGAATAATGCGATTAAATTTACTGAAAAAGGATATATTAGAATCGATGTTAGTCAAGTTGAAAAAGAACCAGGTATTTTTAAAATAATAATTGAAGATACAGGTATAGGCATTGCAAAAAAAAATCAAGAAGTTATTTTTGATAAATTTGCTCGATTGGATCCTGCTAATAAAAATATTTATAAGGGCACAGGATTGGGTTTATGGATTATTAAAGAATTTATAAAAGACTTATGTGGAAGAATAGAGTTAGTGAGTGAGGTAAACGAAGGCTCTTGTTTTACTTTATTTATTCCTTTGCTTATTAATTAAAAAGGAAATTAATTATGACGAATAATCAATCTCCGTTGGTTTTATTAGTAGAAGATAATTATCTTATTAAGAAAATTTCAACGATTTTATTAAAACAATTAAATTGTATAGTGGATGTTGCAAGTAATGGAAAAGAGACTTTAGAATTTATTCAGGAAAAAAAATATAATATTATTTTTATGGATATTGGGTTGCCAGATATTGATGGGATTACGTTAATTCAAAAAATTAGAAAATTATCTAAAATAAATTGTAATGTGCCCGTTATTGCTTTGACAGCGCACTCGGATCATGACTATATGACTAAATCTTTGGATGCAGGTGCGAATGAGTTTTTAACTAAGCCTTTTAATATGCAAATAGGCCAGCATCTTTTGCAGCGTTATTATGCTGCTAGTTAATAGCATGCGTGAAATTAAAATGTAACAACTATCTTGGAAATTAAATTTCAAGATAGTTGCCAGATTTTGTGAAAATTATTTTTTTACAAACTTAGACAGTGGTTTCGGCGGTTCCGGAGGATGGATGCGTCGCTCAGGGCTAGCTGATTTACTGCGCGTCAGTGAGTCAAAGGTTTCTTGCGCTTTATTAATCAATACTCTGTCTCCACTCGCTGCAATATCTGGGATAGAAAAAAGCAAGAGCTTGTACGCTGCTTTTCTTGTGCCTGGCGAAGAAGGAGTTACTTCGATTGGAGCATCAGGATAAGAAGGATAAGAAGAAGAAGGAAAAGAATGAGATATGGTTTTCTTATTTTTAGAACTTTTTGGTTGAGAGCCTGGCTGTTGAATTGGCCATGGAGCACTTGTTGCAGTAGTATAATCTGCGAGAGGTGTTGTAGCCCGTGCGCTATGATCTGAACCTTCGCTCTTTCCGCTCTTAGGTGTGGGCGTGTCGGCAACTTCGCTATCAGAAGAATCATTTCCTTGGCTTTTTGACAGAATACGAGGGGATGATGAGGCGGGAGCAATGGGGGAGGGGCTCCGTCTCAATATGTGTGCTGTCGAACCTAAAGGAGCAGGTTTTTTTTCAGCTAATGGTTTTTTTTCAGCTAATGGTTTTTCTAGCATTTTAGCAGCACTTTTTTTAGATTTAGGTTCATTAAGTGCGATAACCCCCAATTTTGTTTTAGAGCCTTCAAGTGCTTCTTGGAATGGAGGAGGGAAATTGTTATGTTTATAATAAATGACACCTGGTATTTCCTTAAGGCAAAGAATGTGGGCAATTTCTGCAAGATTAAACGTAATGCTTAAATAATTTAATGCTTGTTGAGCAATATCTTGGCTAAGACCTTTGCTAGTATTTTTTTGATGAAGACTTTTTGCTAGTAAGTTAGAACGATGATCTGCGCGAGTATTTTTTTTAACTTTATTTGAATTAGAATTTGAGCGTGTATTTTCTTTATATTCCTTCCACATTTTTTGAATAGAGACAGAATATTCTTCATTTTCAGCATATCTTTTTTCTAGCGTTTCCATGTGTGTTTTGAAATAAAGTTTGTCGTCTACGCTATCTATTTTTTTACATTCTAAAGCAAAAGTAGTGAACTTATATTCAGGAAATTGCTTATCTTCTTGTGTTTGTAGATGATGATTAAGCATAACAATTGTATCTCGGACTTCTTCTTCATAAAGTGCATTGAGTGGTGCTCTTAATGCTCTAGCAAGTGCGATAGGATCGCGGCAATTATCTTCTGTAATGACTTTTGAGAGTTTGTCTATTTGTGAAGAAGTTAAATCGGCTTTTGAAAACCAATCATCGCCGGGTCCTCCTATCATTAAGTCAACACGGTCAGTTATTGGTTTAAGTGTTAATAGAGCCTCAGTAATTAATTGTTTGGCATAATCTTTATTTGGAGGCGGCATACTCATCACAAACATTACTTTATGATCTTTTAAATCTTGGGTAGGATGATAGACGGTAACCTTGGAAAGGTCTCTTTCAAACATTATATTTCTCCTCTTATAATTAAGGCTTTTTTTTTAATATTTCAAAGAACCAAATTACGTGCAATATTAAATAATTGCAGCTGTAATTGGTCATATCATATTTGTCTTACATTTTATAGGGGCATAGTATTAACGTCAATTTTTAAACTATGGAATTTTTTCAACAAATTCTGTATTTCCGTATTATTAAAAATCACTTTATCAATACAAACAAAAGCAGAATTCTCAAGCTTATTTCCCATGGCATTAATCATTAAAGAAATTTCATCTAATGAATTAATCATCCTATTCTCATTAATAATTAAAATAGGATCGTGTTCTAAAAGATAAGATTGATGTGGGGTTTTAATGAGTGCCAATTGCCAATCGGCAATGGCTGGGTGGGCGTGCTTGAATTCAGCAAGTAGTTGCTCAATTTGATGGAGATCTACTTGATCTAAGCGAAATATTTTTGGCATCTCTCGAAGATGTAGACGTTTTGCAAGTGCAGTTGAAATATTATTTGAAGATTGAGTAGCTAAAGTCTGAATTAAAGTAAAAATATCATAATCACAGAGCTCTTTATAGATATCATAGTTTTCTTCTACAAAATTCTCAGAAGTTTGATTGGATTTATTAAATTGATTAACCGCTAATAAAAATCGTCCTAATCGCGTATTTTTAATAAAAATTAATTCAGGATCAGTATCTATATTTTCGGATAAATAACCTAAAAGCTTAATTAAAAAAAACTCGAGCGCTAATTTTTTTTGATGAAAATAAATATTACGCGTCATTAAACGTCGCGCCATTAAATAATGCTCAACTACACCAATGCCCTTATGCGTCAAACCTAATCTTTCACCCGTTTTAGTCGGTATAATAGCCATTGAATTTAACATCCACTGAAAATCAAATTTTCCATAATCCACACCGCAAAAATGACTGTCTCGCAATAAATAATCTAACCGATCAGCATCTAATTGCGATGAAACAATATCTGCTAACAATGGTTTGACAGTGGCGCGATGCATGATCATTTCTTCAATTTGTAAAAATTTTTCTGGAGAAAGAGGATGATCTTGATTTAATGCATTGTAATGCTTAAAAAACTCAGCTGTTCGATAATCTTTTAAAAATAAAGGCGTCCAGGCTTCATGACGAATGCGTTTTTTGACAAATAAATCTTCGAAAGTATGAGAAAAGGGCCCATGGCCAATGTCATGTAATAAACAAGCAAGCATAACAAGCTGTCGTTCTTCGGTTTTTAACCCAATTGTATGCGCAATTTGACTTGCAACATAACAACATCCTAAAGAATGATTAAACCGCGTATGCACAGCCCCCGGAAAAATAAAATCTCCCATGCCCAATTGCTTTACGTGCCGTAACCGTTGAAAATGCGCGCTATCAATAAATGGCTTAATCCAGGCATTTTCCATTTGAGAAAATTGCATGGTGCCATGAACGGGATCTTTAATGACATGATAAATAGTTTGGTTATTCATGAAGAATGGCATCTAATTGAAGTTGATAAGATTCAAAAGCAGCATCATCAAAGCAAACAAATGTAATTCTCTCAATGTCTGGATGTAATTCTAGAAAATTGAGCGCTTCATGAATGGCAATGGCTGCTGCTTGTAGAATAGGATAACCATAAACACCACAGCTAATAGCTGGCAGGGCAATGGTTTTTATGCCTTGTTTCAATGCTAAATTAAATGAAGATTGATAACAGGCACTTAAAAGTTGTGGCTCTCCTTTCGACCCGCCCCGCCAAACAGGTCCAACCGTGTGGATAATCCATTTTGCTGGTAAGTTGTATGCTTTAGTGATTTTTGCGTGTCCCGCCAAGCATCCACCTAATTGTTTGCATTCTTTTAGTAAGTCAGGTCCTGCTTTAAGATGAATAATGCCATCTATCCCGCCACCACCTAATAAAGAAGAGTTGGCAGCATTCACAATGGCATCGACAGATAGTTCTGTGATGTCGCCTTTAATAATTTTTAATTGTTCGGACATATAGCCTCTAAATATAAATTCAACACAATTCTACGCGCTCTGTTTGATTCCCGCAAATTGAGATGGGGCTGGCGATTCTACCGCCGATTGATTACTATGGGGTATCAATTGGTATGAAGGAAAGAGTCATGGTAAAAAAACGTGGACTTGGTAAATCATTGGATGCTTTATTAGTCGGTTCATTACCGCTAACAACTGAGTCAGATCAAGCTTATGAAAAAGAGCAATTATCAGCGCTCTCGCTTAATGTCATTCAAAGTGGTCGTTATCAACCAAGAAGAGACATCAATCAAGATAGCCTAGAAGAATTAGCAAGTTCAATTCGCGCGCAAGGTGTTATTCAGCCGATTATTGTGAGACAAATCAATGCGGGACGCTATGAATTAGTCGCAGGCGAACGTCGTTGGCGTGCGGCTCAATTAGCAGGCTTAAAAGAAATCCCGGCGATTATTCGTGATATCCCAGACGAAGCGGCGATGGCGATTGCATTAATTGAAAATATACAACGTGAAAACTTAAATCCAATAGAAGAAGCCATTGCTTTGCAAAGATTATTAGATGAATTTGCCATGACGCATCATGAAATTGCCGATGCAGTTGGCAAATCACGAACAACTGTTACCAATTTGTTACGGTTGCTTTCATTGACAGATGAAGTCAGATTATTATTAGAACGCGGTGATTTAGAAATGGGTCATGCCAGAGCTCTATTATCATTGGCGCCTGATTTGCAAATTGATGCGGCACAAATGATTGTTGATAAAGAATTATCAGTTCGGCAAACAGAAGAATTGGCGCGTCGTATGCAGTTACCGAATTTGCCAAATTTGCCTAAATCAGTTGATCCAGATGTTTTAAGATTGCAAGATGATTTATCGATGCGATTGAAGCTAAATGTTGCGATTCAACATAGCCCTAGAGGTAAGGGGAAATTGGTGATTCGTTATAAAAACTTAAATGAACTCGAAGTTTTGCTGGCTTATTTTCAATAGGTTTTGTCATGCCAGAAATGTAGGGGGGGGATTAGACGCGCTTTTTGCGTCGTAATCCACCAAATTAAAATAAAAGGTATTTATATTTTTGGTGGATTACGGCAAAAAACGCCTAATCCCCCCCCTACATTTTTCCCAAAAAAATATTAATTTTCCAAAGTAGATTAAACAACATTGCGGTCTTTCAAAAAACGCTTTATACTCGCGCAAAATTACTAGACTAAACGTCGAGGGCTCAATTATGTCTAATTTATTGACTAATAAAGTTAGAGCTGAGCTGTTTCGTATTATTTTTTATCAATTATTAGTAATAGTTGGAATTTTTTTGGTGGTTTTTTTATTAAAAGGACTAAAAAATAGCGTATCTCTATTGAGCGGATCAGTGTCTTATTGGTTGCCAAGCGTTATTTTTATTGGGTGTGTTTCAAGATATACAGGTGCTAAGCAGTCCATGCAATTTATCGCTGCTTTTTTGATAGGCGAAAGCGCGAAATTAATATTAAGCGGTATTTTATTTATTATGTTAATGCATTATTTACAATTTAATTTGTTATATGCCTTCTGCGGCTTGGCTGTTGGAATTGTTGCTTTTTGGCTTGCGGCTTTTGGTTGTCTTTTTAGGAGGCAAACCGCATGAATAGCAGTAATTATATTGAACACCACTTACAACATTTACAGTTAAACTTAAATACTTTTAAATTAGGTAATAATGGTTTTTGGACCCTTAATCTTGATACTTTTTTTGTGGGTCTGGTCACTGCTTTTTTAATCGGCGGCACGTTGTGGTATGTGGCAAAACATATGCAGCTTGCCAAGCCCTCTCGATTGCAAAATTTTGTCGAAGTGGCGGTTACGTTCGTTCAGCGAACAGTGCATGAATCTTATCGCGGACAAAGCCAATTGATTGCGCCTCTTGCTTTGACGCTGATGTTATGGATATTTTTCATGAATGCACTGGATTTATTACCAGTTGATTTCTTCCCATTGGTGCTTAATTTATTTGGTGTGGCTCATTTTAAGTCAGTACCGACTGCTGATCCTAACATGACTTTTGCAATGTCGATTTCTGTCTTTATTTTAGTGCTGTTTTATAATATAGTTGTCAAAAAATGGCATTTAGGCAAAGAAATATTAACCAAACCCTTTGGGCCTTATTTATTTCCGCTGAATATATTTTTTCGCATTCTTGAAGAAATTGTGCGGCCATTTTCTTTGGCGCTACGGTTATTCGGTAATATGTTTGCAGGAGAGCTCATTTTTGTATTAATTGCGATGCTCCCTTGGTGGGCGCAATGGCTGCCGGGTGGTATTTGGGCTATTTTTCATATTTTAATTATTACCTTACAAGCGTTCATCTTTATGATGTTAACAATTGTTTATCTCAGTATGGCACATGATTCACATTAGATTTTTATAATATAATTAGGAGGTCAGATGGAAATTGCAAGTTTGATTGCTGAAGTTCAAGGTCTAAAAGCAGTTGCAGCAGGTTTATTAATTGGTCTTGCCTCTTTAGGCACAGCTATCGGCTTTGGTATTTTAGGCGGTAAATATGTAGAAGGCGTTGCAAGACAGCCTGAGCTTTCTAATATGCTCATGGTGAAAGTGTTTATTATGGCAGCTTTAGTCGACGCTTTTGCGGTGATATCAATTGTGATGGGGCTTATTTTATTCTTTGCCGGTAATCAATTCTTAGGGCCTGTTTTAGATGCAGCAGGACAGACAGCGACTGTTCAACAGCAATCAGTTAATTGAAAAGAAAACGAGGAATAAAGCATGGAGATTAATGCAACTTTAATCGGCCAATTGATCACATTTGCTATTTTAGTGTGGTTTACCATGAAATTTGTGTGGCCGCCTATTACTAAAGCCATGCATGAACGTGACAAAAAAATTGCTGATGGCTTAAATGCCGCAGAACATGGCCAACGTGCGTTAGTTGAAGCTAAAGATAAAGCATTAGTCATTCTTGCTGATGCGAAAAAAGAAGCTAATCAAGTGATTGTTGAAGCGCATAAACGCTCCGCCCATCTCATTGAAGAAGCAAAAGATCATGCCAAAGCGGAATCTGTGCGTATTAAAGCACAGGCGCAAGATGACATTGCTCGCGAAGTCATGCAGGCAAAAGAGGGCATTCGCAAGCAATTAGTAGGATTGGCCGTATTAGGTGCTGAAAAGATTTTGCAACGTAATTTAGATGTTGCAGCACAATCTTCCCTGTTAGACGAATTTGTAGCTGAAATATGATGGATAACTTAACTACTCTTGCAAGACCTTATGCCGTGGCTGCTTTTGAGTATGCTTTATCCCAAGATATATTAATGCCTTGGCAACTTTTTTTGCAAAAAGCCGCGGAGATGGCGAAACAAAAAGATATCTTAAAATGGCTGACTCATCCTTTTATCACTAAAAGTCAGTTGTTAGGTTTATTTGAAGAGCTTTTGCAACCCTATTTAATCAATCTTCAGCAAAATAATTTTTTAAAAATATTAGCAGAAAATAAACGTTTAATTTTATTTCCAGCGATTGCAAATTTATTTGCTGAATTAAAAGCACAGCATGAAAAAATAGTAGATGTTAACATCATTTCTGCCGTTCCATTGCAAGAAAATTATCAACAAAAAATAGCAGCCTCTTTAACAAAAAGGTTACAGCGGCAAATTGAATTAACATATGAAGTCGATCCATCGCTATTGGGCGGTGCGATCATTCGAGCAGGGGATTTAGTCATTGACGGTTCTGTGCGCGGAAAATTAAATCGATTACTTGACTCTCTTTAAGGTAAAAGACTATGCAGCAATTAAGTCCAGTTGAAATTAGTGAATTAATCAAACAACGTATTGCCGAGTTTGATATTAGACCTGAGGTACGCACTGAAGGAACCATTGTGAGTGTTAAAGATGGCATTGTGCGTATTTATGGTTTAGCAGATGTTATGCAAGGTGAAATGATTGAATGTGAAAATCAAACCTATTGTTTAGCACTAAATTTGGAGCGTGATTATGTCGGCGCTGTGGTATTGGGACGTGCTGATCATTTAGCAGAAGGTCAAATTGCCAAATGCACTGGACGGATTCTTGAAGTCCCTGTGGGTCGCGCGCTGTTAGGGCGGGTGGTTGATGCTTTGGGAAATCCTATTGATGGGAAAGGTGCGATTAAAGCAGAAGGACGCGATGCTGTTGAAAAAGTAGCGCCTGGGGTTATTTTTCGTGAACCTGTTGCACAGCCTTTACAAACAGGCTTAAAAGCAATTGACTCGATGGTTCCCATTGGCCGCGGCCAACGAGAGTTAATTATTGGCGATCGTCAAACGGGTAAAACAGCTATTGCAGTTGATACGATTATTAATCAAAAAGACACAGGGGTTAAGTGTATTTATGTTGCTGTGGGTCAAAAAGCTTCTTCTATTGCAGCCGTTGTGCGAAAGCTTGAAGAACATGATGCCATGAAACATACGATTATTGTTGCAGCGCCTGCGGCTGTTGCGGCTGCTTTGCAATTTATTGCGCCTTATGCGGGTTGTACGATGGGCGAATATTTTCGTGATCGAGGCGAAGATGCTTTAATTATTTATGACGATTTAACCAAACAAGCCTGGGCCTATCGACAAATTTCTTTATTATTACGCCGGCCACCGGGTCGTGAAGCTTATCCTGGCGATATTTTTTATATTCACTCTCGATTATTAGAACGCGCATCTCGTGTTAATGCAGAGTATGTTGAAAAAATGACAAAAGGCCAGGTGAAAGGTCAAACGGGTTCACTCACGGCTTTACCGATTATTGAAACCCAAGCAGGCGATTTATCTGCTTTTGTTCCGACTAATGTGATTTCGATCACAGATGGCCAAATTTTTCTTGAAACTGATTTATTTAATTCAGGTATTCGTCCTGCTATTAATGCTGGATTATCAGTTTCTCGGGTGGGTGGGGCTGCGCAAACTAAAATTATTAAAAAATTAGCAGGCGGTGTGCGTATTGCTTTAGCGCAATATCGAGAGCTGGCTGCTTTTTCGCAATTTTTATCAGATTTAGATGAAGCAACGCGCAAACAACTTGAACGCGGTCAATGCATCACAGAAATTATGAAACAAAAACAATATCGCCCTTTAAGTGTTGCCGAGATGGCGGTGAGTTTATATGCCGCCAGTAATGGGTTTTTAGATGGTGTGCCTCTCAATAAAATAGCTGATTTCGAACAAGGCTTATTAAGTTTTTGCCGAGCCAATCATGCTGATTTCATGAGAAAAATCAATGAAAAAGGTGATTATAACGATGAGATTGCGAAAACCCTAAAAGAAATTGTGACGACTTTCAAGAAAAGTTTTTAAAAAATTTAAAAATTTAAAAATTTACAAAAGAGGCTTTGAAGATTTATGACTGTCGCGAAAGAGATTCGCACAAAAATTCGAAGTATTAAAAATACGCAAAAAATTACGCGCGCGATGGAAATGGTTGCTGCTAGTAAAATGCGTAAAGCGCAAGATCGTATGCAACGGGCAAAACCTTATGCGAAAAAGATTTTGCAAGTCATCGGTCATTTGGCAAAAGGACATACTGAATATAGTCATCCTTTTTTACAAACGCGCGATATTAAAAAAGCCGGTTACATTATTATTACTTCAGATCGCGGGCTTTGTGGCAGCTTAAATACTAATTTATTAAAAACTGTCTTAAAAGACATGAAAGATAAAAAAGAACAACACGGTATTGAATTAAATTTATGTTTAATTGGTAAAAAAGCGAGTAGTTTCTTTAAACGAATGGGCGGAAATGTCTTAGCGCAAAAAGACCAGTTAGGCGATGCACCTGAAATAAATGATCTAATTGGCGTTGTTAAAGTGATGCTGGATGCTTATCTTAATCAACAGATAGACGCGCTTTATCTTTGCTCGAATGAATTTATTAATACAATGAAGCAGGTTCCTGTTATTCAACAAATATTACCCGTTGTTCCTGATGTTGATGAAAACTTACGTCATTATTGGGATTATATTTATGAGCCTGATAATGCCAAAGAATTACTAGATAAATTATTAACGCGCTATATCGAATCACAAGTGTATCGAGGTGTTATTGAAAATGCAGCAGCTGAACAAGCCTCACGCATGCTTGCGATGAAAAATGCAACTGATAATGCAACTGATTTAATTAGTGAATTAGAATTAGCGTATCATAAAGCGCGACAAGCAGCGATTACGCGTGAATTAACAGAGATTGTAGCGGGGGCTGCGGTTGTTTAATGTTTAATTAAGTTCCCACTTTAAAAAGTTTATTAAAGAGGTATTGAAAAAAATGAGTGATGTCACCACAGCAGTCAAAGAAGGTAAAATTATAGAAATCATTGGCGCCGTCGTGGATGCGGAATTTCCACGCGAGGCAGTCCCTGAAAACTATAGTGCACTGATAGTCAATGAAGCCAACTTAGTGCTTGAAGTCCAACAACAATTGGGTGATGGCGTGGTGCGTACCATTGCGATGGGTACCACTGATGGCTTGCGGCGTGGTCTTGCTGTTACGAATACGGGTAAACCGATTACTGTTCCGGTTGGCAAAGAAACGTTAGGTCGTATCATGAATGTTTTGGGTGAACCCATTGATGAAGCAGGGCCGATTAATGCAAAAGAATCTCTACCGATTCATCGTCACCCGCCCACTTTTTCAGAGCAAGCCGTGTCTGAAGAATTATTAGAAACAGGGATTAAAGTGATTGATCTTATTTGCCCTTTTGCTAAAGGGGGTAAAGTGGGTTTATTTGGCGGTGCAGGCGTTGGTAAAACAGTCAATATGCTAGAATTGATTCGCAATATTGCAACTGAACATAGTGGTCTTTCTGTTTTTGCAGGTGTTGGTGAGCGGACTCGAGAGGGCAATGATTTTTACCTTGAAATGAAAGAATCTAAAGTATTAGATAAAGTAGCATTAGTTTATGGTCAAATGAACGAGCCACCGGGTAATCGCTTGCGAGTGGCTTTGACAGGTTTAACTGTTGCTGAGAGTTTCCGTGATGAAGGTCGCGATGTTTTATTATTTATTGATAATATTTTCCGTTATACTTTAGCAGGCGTTGAAGTCTCTGCATTATTAGGCCGAATCCCGTCTGCGGTAGGTTATCAGCCGACCTTGGCTGAAGAAATGGGGACACTGCAAGAGCGTATTACATCCACTAAAAAAGGTTCTATTACTTCAGTGCAAGCGGTTTATGTCCCAGCAGATGATTTAACTGATCCGTCTCCTGCGACTACTTTTGCACATTTAGATGCGACAGTGGTTTTATCTCGACAAATTGCGGAATTGGGCATTTATCCAGCGATTGATCCGCTTGATTCAACCAGTCGTCAATTAGACCCGCTTATGGTGGGGCAAGAGCATTATGATGTTGCACAAAGCGTGCAAAGAACGTTACAGCGTTATAAAGAATTAAAAGATATTATTGCTATTTTAGGGATGGATGAACTATCAGAAGATGATAAATTAGCGGTGATGCGCGCACGTAAAATTCAACGATTTTTATCACAGCCTTTCTTTGTTGCAGAAATTTTCACAGGAACGCCTGGACGTTATGTGCCAATAAAAGAAACGATTCGTGGTTTCAAAGGCATTGTGGAAGGTGAGTATGATCATTTACCTGAACAAGCTTTCTATATGGTGGGCAGCATTGAAGAGGCAGTTGAAAAAGCGAAAACATTATGACATCAGTTACGTTACGTCTTGATATAGTCAGTGCAGAACGCGCTATTTTTTCAGGTTTAGCAGAAATGGTGCTAGTCACAGGTCAAATGGGTGAGCTAGGCATTGTGCCGGGGCATGCGCCTTTATTAACAGCGCTTAAGCCGGGTAATATTCGTGTTATTTTACCTGATGGGCAGAAAGAGCAAATATTTTATATTAATGGGGGCATGCTAGAAATTCAGCCCTATATTGTAACGGTTTTATCAGATACGGCTTATCGTGCAGAAGATATTGATGAAGCGAAAGCGATTGCTGCTAAAGAAAAAGCAGAAGCATTATTAAAAGAAAGAAATTCAGAAGTAGATTTTGCAAGAGCCTCATCCGAGCTTGCAGAAGCAATTGCACAAATTCAAGCGGTGCGTAAATTAAAAGAAAGGTTATAAAAGAGTGTCCCTTTTTCACCTCTCCCACAAGGGGAGAGGTGAAATATTGTGTCCATAAAGAAAGATGGAAAAAATAAATTAAGGGTTATAACATGGCATATTCCGATCAACATCTCCCAGATCAACAAGCCTTTCGCACACATCATACAGCCTTAGATAGTTTATTTCGCTACGCAGATTTTTTAAATTTTGGTGAAATACATATTAAATGCGATCATAAAACAGGTTTAAAAGCGATCATTGCGATTCATAATTTAAAACGCGGTCCTGCTATTGGCGGATGTCGATTATTATCTTATCCATCAACTGACGATGCTTGGGTCGATGCACTACGCTTAGCTTATATGATGAGTTTAAAAGCAGCTATTAGTAATCTGCCGCATGGGGGTGCGAAAGCGGTGATTATTAAGCCCTATCATATTAAAAATCGCACAGCTTTGCTTGAAGCTTTTGCTGAGTTTGTTCATTCTTTGGATGGGCGATATATCACAGCAGTTGATTCTGGGACATTTTTAAGTGATATGGATATTATTGCTAAAAAAACGCCTTATGTGACTTGTACGACTATATCAGGTGCAGAGGGCGATCCTTCTTTGCCCACTGCATTAGGTGTGAGACGATCTATTGAAGCGGCTGTTAAATTTAAATTAGGTCAAGATAATTTAACAGGTATTCATATTGCCATTCAAGGAGCAGGTCATGTTGGATTTCATTTGGCCAAAGAGTTAACTCAATTAGGCGCGCATCTGACGATGTGTGATATTGATGAAATAGTTTTAAAACGATGTGTAGATACTTTTGGTGTGGATACTTGTGCGCCTGATGATATTTATGATCTTAAAGCAGATGTTTTTTCACCCTGTGCATTAGGCTCTGTTTTAAATCATAAAACAATTCAACGTCTTCAAGTCAAAATTGTGGCAGGATCGGCTAATAGTCAACTTGCGCACCATCATCATGGTTTTTTATTACAAGAAAAAGGTATTCTTTATGCGCCTGATTTTGTGATCAATGCAGGTGGTTTGATTTATGCAGCTTCTATTTATGATCATTTTGATCCTTTAAAAGCGATTGATCAAGTAAATCAAATTTATGAAACTAGCATGATGATTTTTGAACGTGCCGAGAAAGAAAAAATAGCAACCAGTGAAATTGCTGAGCAAATTGCTTTTTCCAGATTGCGGTAGGGTGGGCAAAGCGCAGCGTGCCCACCACCCACCCTTGAAAATTATTAATAACCGCCCGTATGCGTGTACGTATAACTAACAGTGCCCGCTGCGACACTACATGGTGTTACGTTGCTATAATGACTATCACCCACCAATTTTGAGGTAATTAAGGGGCAAACATTTGCCGGTACGGCAGGAAGGTTAATTACATAAGATGTAGCATCCACGGTGCCGACTGTAACCACGTCAGATGATGCATTTGACCAGGGCACAATACCACTGTTAGGTAGCATGGCTTGTACATTAGTAGAATTTAATCCACCACTTACATAAGACCCAGACGCAGCAGCCACATTATCTGCCATTGATTGAATCGCTTGAATCATGCTTAGACCATCATTTGCTTGTTTAGAAGCAGAAGCTGTTTGATAATATTTAACTGACATCAAAAGAATCAATGCTGCAACTGCAAGTACGAGCATGATTTCTAGTAATGTCGCGCCTAGCATATTTTTTTGAAATGATTTCATATTGACTCATTCCTCATATTAATAAATTTAACTAGATTAAAGATTACTATGTCTATAATATATTCGCAATAGTTTTAAAAGCTAAAAAATTAGAACCTTATGATTACACATACAAAAAAAATAGCTTCAGATAAAATCATCTTAGAACCCAACAATCCAGTCGGTAGCGTTATTTGGTTACATGGTCTTGGCGCAGATGGTAGTGATTTTTTATCCATTGTGGATGAATTGAATCTAGCGATTCCTTTACGTTTTATTTTTCCACATGCGCCGTTAAGATCGGTGACTATTAATCAAAATCAGACGATGCGAGCCTGGTTTGATATTTATTCATTGATTAGTGAGCATCCATTGGATCATCAGGGAATCAATGATTCGGTTAATTTAGTCAGTGAATTTATTAATCAAGAGAAACAACTCAATATTCCTGCTGAAAAAATAATTATAGCTGGTTTTTCTCAAGGAGCCATGCTTGCTTTAGCAACGGCATTACATTATCCAGAAAAACTAGCAGGCGTGATTGCTCTATCAGGTTATTTACTCAATGCAGAAAAAATGTTGAGCGATATCACAGTCAATAAGGCTTTACCTATTTTTGTTGCTCATGGCACCGATGATTTTGTTTTGCCTTATCAATTGGGCGCGCAAAGCGCGAAGCAATTGACAGCCTATGGTTTGCCCGTCAGTTGGCATTCTTATTCAATGGGGCATTCTGTGTGCCAGGAAGAGATTAACGATTTGCGACACTGGTTAATTCAATTATTTCAATTATTTTAGCCAAAAATAACAGAAAGACCTATTGTTGTTAACTCTTGAGCACCTGTTTGACTATTGCCATTGGCTCTCATCCAAGCGACATGCACCGCTGAATCTTTCATAAAGTAATATTCAGCGCCTACGCCATAATAGACATTATTGGCAGAAGTTGTGCCACTTTGGATATTTAACCCATTGTCATCAATAATAGTTTGATCAGAAATAGTAATTTTTGAGGAGACTCTGACGGCGCCCAATTTAGCATAGAATTCAAAACCAGAATCCATAATCGGTAGAATAATTTTTGTGGTGATATCATAACTTGTGGGGTCATCTTTGGCGACTGTAGTATTTTGAAAATTAATATTATTACGCGAATAGCGAGAATAACCCATTTCCAAGCCAAAATAAGGTAAAAATTTATAACCCACGTTCAGATTCAATCCATACCCTGATGATTCTAAAGAAGTGCCATTGCCAAAAGAGCTATCAGTGGTATTGGAGATACCTGCACTGCCTTCAATATACCATCCTTTGGGAGGGGGCATATCAGCCAGAGCCAGTTTTGATAAGAGGGATAACAGTCCAATTGCGGAAATAATTATTATTTTTGTCTTAGTCACTTTTTTATACTCCTTTTCATCATCCTTTTAAGACATTCTATACAATAATTTTAAATATACAATAATCGACCTCCGTCTATAGCAATATCTTGTCCTGTTATATAATCTGCATCTTTAATTAAAAATAAGACGCCTTTAGCAATTTCATCAGGGCTGCCATGTCGTTCTAGCGCTGTGCGATGAATAATTTTTTTCTTAATGACAGGTGATAACGCATTTTCAGCTTCAGGCCAAATGGTTTGTCCGGGGGAGATAGCATTCACTCGTACATCAGGGCCTAATTCACGGCTGAGTGTTTTAGTTAACATATTCAATGCAGCTTTGCTAATGCAATAAACCGGATAATCTCTCATTGGTCTTTGCCCATGAATATCTGAAATATTAATAATACAGCCTTGCTGTTTTGCTAAATGAGGGAAAGCAGCCTGGCTTAAGAAAAAAGGCGCGGTCAAATTAGTGTTGATTAATTCATTCCACATACGATGGGTGATGGTATTAATCTCAGTTTTAAAAAAACAAGAAGCATTATTAATTAAAATATCTAGCTGCCCGAATGCTTGAATCGTTTTATCAATTAATGGTTTAAGCTCGGAAAAATCTGTTAGATCTGCTGATAAAATCTTAGCAGAATGCGGTCGAATTTTATTTAAATTCTCAGCTAATAGCTGCGCTTCTTTTTGTGATTGATGGTAGTGGATCAGCACATTGATGCCATTTTCATGTAAAATACGCGCAATCACAGCGCCAATCCGTCTTGCAGCGCCAGTAATGAGCGCAACTTTAGGTTTCGGATGGGTTTTTGTTGACATAGTAGGGGGTCTTTTGTTTTGGACAAAGATAAGTATAAACTATCTAATACATTGGGTAGAAGTGATGTTTTAGCACAAGCTATTTGTGAGGAGATATTCGCCGAAGGTGGGCGTATCAGTTTTGCTCGTTTTATGCAAAAAGCGCTCTACACCCCGCATTTAGGGTATTACACTTCAACTAAAGAAAAATTAGGGAAAGCCGGGGATTTTTTAACTGCGCCGCATATTTCTCCTTTGTTTGCCCGGACGATTGCCAGGCAATTTAAAATGATTTTGCAAGATATTCCTCAGGGTGATATTTTAGAAATCGGTGCAGGAGATGGATTGTTTGCGAAAGAGATATTAGAAGAATTAGATCGTCTTGACATTTATCTTGCGCATTATTTTATTTTGGAAATAAGCCCAGATTTACGTGAGAGACAGAAGCGGTATTTAAAACAGCATTGCCCGCATTTATTGCCGCGGGTTAAATGGTTAGATCAATTACCGCAAGAAAAAATAAACGGAATTATTTTTGCCAATGAAGTATTAGATGCGATGCCGGTACATATATTTCGTGTAGATAAAAATAAAAAAATAACCGAACGTTTTGTGACGGTAGAAAATAATCATTTTGTTTCTGTTTATGAATCCCCTTCACCTGAATTAGCAGAAGTATTGGCGCATCGTTTAAAAGAAAATATTTTTCCAGAATTATATGAATCAGAAATAAGTCTTACTATTCCTATTTTTATTAAATCTATTATTAATATATTGGAAAGTGGTGTTATTTTATTATTTGATTATGGTTATGGATGTCAAGAATATTATCATCCTGATCGATCGATGGGGACATTGATGTGTTATTATCAACAGCAAAAAATAGCTGATCCTTATTTGCAAGTTGGGTTACAAGATATCACCGCACATGTTGATTTCACCAACGTGATTGAAACAGCTGTAGACTCAGGATGTGAATTAGCAGGGTTTACAACGCAAGCTGCATTTTTAGTATCTTGTGGTTTATTAGAATTAGCGCAGCAGAATAAATATAAATTATCGTTGATAGATCAAGTGAATCAAATGCAAGCGGTTAAGAAATTAATTTTACCGAATGAAATGGGGGAGGCGATTAAAGTGATGGGGCTTACCAAAAATTTTTCAAAGCCACTTTTAGGTTTTTCCATGCATAGTCGAGAAAAAGATTTATAAATGAGGGGTGAATAATATGTTGCGTCAGACTGTTATTGAATTATATAAAGAGCAGCATGAATTTTCTGCTGGGCATTTTACAATTTTTTCTGCGACTGAGCGAGAGGATTTGCACGGACATAATTACAGTGTGAGTTTAAGTTTGCAAGTTTTATCAGGTGAAAAAGGGTTAGAATTTGACTATCGAGTTTATAAGAAAAAATTACAAGCGATATGTCAAACATTAAATCGTCGATTTTTATTACCGAGTTTATCACCTTATTTAAAACTTGAAGAGATAGATGATATGTGGATTGCTTATTTTTCCGATGAAAAAATTCCATTTTTAAAAAGAGATGTATTGATTTTACCGATTCATAATGTGACATTAGAGGAATTATCGCATTGGTTTTTAAAAGAAATGCTTAATGACTTAAGCGAGCTAAAAAAACAGGGTATACAAAAAATAGGGGTTAAAGTTTTTAATGGACCTGGGCATTCTGGTGAGGCGGTGAGGGAATTGTAAAAAGGACTTTATTGTAATATCCATTCACCATGTTTTTTGATTTCTTGATACATAGCATCTGGAGCTAAATCAATTTCATTTGGCCAAGAAACGACGCCATTTTCAATAAATGCTTTGGAGAAAAATTGGGGATTATTTAGCGGTTCAAAAATGCCAGTTAAATGTTCAGGCATGAATCGTACTTTTCCGCTAGTTCCATCCTTAAAGCGAACAGAGAGAGTTAAATTTTCATTTAGCTTAAGTTCAATAACGTCCCAATACATTTCAATTTCTCCTATTTTAATGGTTCAATTTTATAAGGTCGTTGCTTGGTTTTGCAAAGATGCCAATCTTCAATCAACTCATTTTTGTGAAGCTCTGCCCAGTCAAGAACAAGTTCTAATGCGCGCCGAGGAAGACATCCTTCAATTATTTCTAATTTTTCAATGTGAATAGTAGCTTTAAACTCAGCATATTCAGCATGAAAATGTGCTGGATCATGATCGTTAAAAAACATTTTAATTAAAATACCATAAAAAAAACTAATTGTAGGCATGAGTTTTCTCATAAAATTATTTTATATAAATCCCTCCCAGCCTCTCTTTTTCAAAGGGAGGGGTGCTTATAATCAAGACCTTGGAATCCCTATTGAGTCAAGTTTTTTTATTTGATTAAATAATAATAACATATAATACTATTTTCAAGGAATAATAAAATTAAAAAGTCTATATTATTAATAAGTTAACTTAATACAAATAAGGTAAAAAATATGCGAATTTCAGCTATCGTGGCCATGTCACAAAATCGAGTGATTGGAAAAGATAATCAATTACCCTGGCATTTACCTGCTGATTTAAAGCGTTTTAAAAAACTCACCATGGGGCATCCGATTTTAATGGGACGCAAGACCTATGAATCTATAGGCCATGCTTTACCGGGTCGATTAAATATTATTATTACACATGATAGAGCATTTAAAGCCAAAGATTGCGTGATCGTGCATTCTATTGATGAAGCGTTACAAGCAGCTGAAAAATACGATGAAGTATTTGTCATTGGCGGAGCTTTGCTTTTTCAGCAAATGTGGTCGCTGATTGAACGGCTTTATTTAACGATTATTCATCAGGATTTTGTGGGAGATGTGTTTTTTCCGGAAATTGATTTAGCAAAATGGCGAGAAATAGAAAGTGAACCTCATCTTGCAAAAGAAAATGGAGATCAATTTACGTATACTTTTAAGTTTTTTTGTAGGTAATAGCGCGGCCGCTGTTGTTCTTCTTCTCGCAATATTTTTTAGGGCTGTTCTTCTTCTCCTTCTCCTCCTCTCTTTCTTTAGTTGGTAGGGGTGTAGCAACAGAAGATGGTGAGTTGGACTTAGTTAATAACGATGATTTAGATAATTTACTATGAACAGTTAAATTAGTAGATGATATTGATGAATTATTATCATCGCAATCATGTAAATATTCATATGAGGAGGTCAAAGAAGAAATAACGGCATAAACAGCCATGGAAATTGCACCAAGACCTAAACATACTGCAAGGGGAAGTAAACCTAACCCTCCCAAAGGAATAAGTGCTGTGCATACAAATAAACTAAAAAGTATCGTATTTCTATGTTTCTTGAAAAAAGTAGGTTGTTTCGAAGGTAATAAAGAAATACTAGGTTTATTATTGTTGAGTATATCATTCCAGGTGTCTTTATTTTTATCGCAAGCATGATAAAGTTCCCAATAAGTTTCATCAAATTGTCTTGTTGACGTATATGGGGAACGTATGAGATTTTTTTTCAATTGATCTAATATAGATTTTCTTCTTATATTAAATGCTCCTTCTTGTTCAGCTGCTTTATATTGGTCTGGGTAGGAAGGGTCTAATATTGCTCTTCTATTAGCTAATATCTTTAATTGTTTTTCACGGTCTTTGATTAATTTTTGTTGATTAAGGTTTTTGTCTCCATGTGCGAGGGCAAGAAAAATTTCCAGATCATTTAAAGTTGCATCAGATGAATAATCATTGCCATTTTCTAGCTCTTTTTGTAATTTAGCGAAGTTAAAATGAGGATTAATAAGGTTGCACATTCCAAAATTTATTATAATGTCGTAAGGAGCTAGAGGATGATTTAGACCATTTGGATTGAATTGTAGATGAGCACGAGTTGTGCACAGTTCGATTACTCTCTTTAATTCTTTTCTCAACTTAACTATAGTCTCAAAAAATATTTGTTTCTCATTAGTTTCAGCTGCGGTTTTATAGAGACTATAAAGAGGTATTAAATTTTTGTTAAAGCCTATAGCATAATGGGGTAATAAAGAGCGAATAGCTTCTAAATTGTTTGTTGTGATTAAATCAGATTTTTCTTCTTTTGGCATAGTTTGAAGATATAACTGAGTTTTTTTAACTAAAAGACCGATAGCACCAAAGCTATTTTTCAAAGTGCTGTCTTCAGAACTTTCTTTATCTTCATATTCTATTGCAGATGTTAAAGTAGTCAAATTTGATGCCAATAGGCTATTTCCTAGTGAGTCAAGAGAGATGTGTTTCAGTTTTGATTTCATCAAGTTTTTTATTTGTTGCGGAAGAACCTTTATTAAAAATTGAATTGCTAAATCAGCGCGTAACTCAATATTAGAATTTTCATTTTTAGCAAGTTGACCTAGAGTGTTTGCAAAATTAGATAATGTTTGAAGAAAAATACCTAAAGGGGTCGCTTTTATTTTTTTTACTAATGTAGAATCTAGCGAAAAGTTATCATGTTTTTTAGTAGAAGAAAAAACTTTATCAATAATTTCCCAGTCCACTTCTGTCATGTTTTGAAAAAGGTCTTCAGGCAAGTCTTTCATATAAAGAATATGAAGAGCTTGGCTAATTTCTTTGAAATTAGAAAGTGCTGAAAGTATTTCTATACTTGGTTTGCTATCTTCTTTTTCATAGAAGCCTGATGATATTGACATGAGGATTTCTCATTTTTAAATAATTATCATATTATCCTAGATATTTATTAAGAAAGCCTTAAATAGGCTAAAAAATGAGCTTAATTTAAAAAACGATAACAGCTTGAAAAAATAAAAAAATCCCCGCGTCAGCGGGGATAAATATATATAAAAAACAACTAGTTACTAGCCAATGTTATAAACCAAGCCTAATTTCACTTGACCGCTGGTCGGAGAAATCTTGTTTTGATCATTGCTGCCAGTATCAAAAGAATTATACTTAGTATAATCATATTCACCGCGTAAATCTAATTTGCTGGTCAAATGTGTTTGTAACCCAACGCCTGCTTGACCGCCAGATACGGTTTCGTCATTTGAGCTGTCTATATTATTCCCAGTGTCTTTAACTTCAAATTTGGTTTTAACAACACCTAAACGTGCATAAGCCAATGTTGAGTTAGACAGCATTACTCCTGGAATAAAGCTAACACCAAAACTGGAATAAGTATCATATTTTAAAGAATTAGTGTTATTGCTTAAACCTTTTACTTCTGAGTTGGTTGCACTACCAAAGATTTCACCACCTAAATAAATTCTTTCTCGAACGATTTTGCCATAACCTGCAAATAAACTTACTCCTGGTGACAGTTTACCGAAATTACCAGTGCTACCGATGCTGTTTTGTGCTTCATCTTTGAATAAAGAATAATTTCCATCTAAGCTGGCGCCGACATAAGCACCTGTGCCCGCTGCAAAAGCACTGGTTGCGCTCATTGCTAAAATTGCACTTGCTAGGACTAATTTTTTTAACATAGTGTGACTCCTCACGATCATTATTTTTTTGCATCATTTTAAAAAACCGCCCAACCTTTAAAAGCGGCGATATCCTAAATGGTTTTTTATTATTTTCCCTAACTTAGATTGACTGGATCATCCCAGAAATTGATAAAAACGAGGTTGAAACTTTTATCCGCGCGTCCCTGAATGCACTTTTAAAGCACATCAGATACAAAGTGAATGTCCATCATACAAAACTATCTAATAAATTTCAAGATAAAAAAAATTTATTCTCTTAAAGAATGAATTCCGCGTGATAATAGTATTTTCATTAATGATTGGTAGGATATATCTTCTTTATTCGCTAGTATTTTAATCTCATTTAATAAGTCTTCAGGTAGTCGCAAAGAAATAATTTTTGTTGAAGGTTTTAAATTTGGAAAATGAGCTTGTTTTGCTTTTGACCAATCTATATATTCAGTAGAGTCGTGTTCCGACCAAAATCGAGCTTCTTCTGAAAGATTTTTGAATGAAGGTAACTTTTTAAGTTTGCTCATAAATTCTCCGTTCGTGCTTATTCATATCGCGAGCTGAAATAACTCTAATTAAATTTTTTCTAATTGTAAAGGCTATAAATAACCTGCGATTAAAGTCTGTCTTGCCTAAGACATACAATCGTTTTTCTGTTGTTGAATGCTTATAATCTTCATAAAGTAACAAGGGATCATTAAAAAAAATTTGTTCACATTCCCAATGCGATACATTATGTTTTTCTAAATTTTTAATTAAATTTCCTTTGTCCCAATCAAAGCCAATACATGTATTTAATAACGTTTTGTCCATATTTTTTTAATGTAGATTGCAAAAATATACATTACCTTCTGGTTATTATTTTTTACTAAAAGCCGTAAAAACTTCGTTCAATTGTTGTGACACTCGAATAAAAGTAGTGCGTTTTGAGAGTTCTTTTAATCGATGTGCACCTACATAAGTGCAGGCAGAACGAAGGCCGCCTAAAATATCTAACACAGTATTTTTAACCGGCCCCCGGTAAGGAACATTCACTGAACGGCCTTCGCTTGAGCGATATTCAGCGACATTACCAAAATATTTTTCCATCGCTTCAGCTGAACTCATACCATAAAAACGTTTAAAAAGTTTACCATTTTCTTCAATCACTTCGCCTAAACATTCATCATGTCCAGATAACATGCCCCCTAACATTACAAAATCAGCGCCAGCGGCAAATGCTTTGGCTACATCGCCTGGAATCGTACAGCCACCATCCGCACACACATGTCCTCCTAGGCCGTGAGCCGCATCGGCGCACTCAATAATCGCAGATAATTGCGGATAGCCTACACCGGTTTTTTCACGCGTGGTGCAAACAGAGCCCGGACCAATGCCAATTTTGACGATATCAGCACCAGATAAAATCAATTCTTCTACCATCTCACCTGTGACAACATTGCCTGCCATGATAATTTTTTTAGGATATAAATCGCGTAAATTTTTTAAACAATCAACAAATCGTTCAGTATAACCATTGGCAACATCTAAACAAATCATATTAGCGTCAACGACTTTCATGATCTCTTTGACCCGCGCAAAATCATTTTCAGCCACACCCATTGAAATAAAGCATGAGGCCAGCGCTTTGGGATGATTGGTTATGAATTTTTTCAAATCGACAGGTGTAATAAATTTATCTAAGGCAGTTAATAAGCCATGTTCAGATAATGCATTGGCCATCATCACTGTGCCCGTATGATCCATATTGGCAGCAATAATAGGAATACCATGCCAGGTCGCTTCATTTGCATAACGAAAACGAAACTCACGTTCCAGCGACACTTCTGCTCTGGAAGTTAATACACTTCGTTTAGGACGAATAAGAACATCTTTAAAATCAAGTTTCACATCATATTCAATACGCATGACTCATTCTCCTTTCCGCAAACGTGCATAATAAAATCCATCCATGCTATCTGTGCCTGGCAAAATTTGCTTGCCAATGATACAGGAAATTCCCCATTGACTCTCAATTTTTTCTTCTCGTGCATCGGGATGATATTTCAAAAACTGCACTAAATTAACGCTATTTTCTTCAGTAAAAATGGAGCAGGTTACATAAAGCAATAGGCCATTTGGTTTAAGGTGTTGCCAGACTGCTTGCAGCAAAGCCAATTGTTCTTGAGCAAGTGTTGCAATATCTGTGCTTTTTCGCAATAGTTTAATATCAGGATGCCTACGGATGACGCCACTTGCAGAACAGGGGACATCTAATAAAATACGATCGAATAAATGATCAGCAGATATTTTTTTTGCATCAGTACAAATTATTTCTGCAGCTAGGTGTAATCTCGTTAAATTATCGCGCAATATTTGTAAACGATCGGCATTTTGATCGACTGCAGTGACGTGTAAAGTGGGCTCGTTTTCTAGTAAATGAGTGGTCTTGCCGCCTGGTGCTGCGCAGGCGTCTAATACGGTTAGATTCGGTGAAAGTTCTAATAGATCAACCGCAAGCTGTGCTGCACCATCTTGAACAGAAATATCACCTGCTGCAAAACCAGGCAATTGAGTCACATCAATCGGCTCTTGTAACACTATACCTTGTTTAGTAAAAGCAATAGGGTCTGCCGTTACTTTTTTTAAATAATCATCGCGTGAATGGTTTTTTTGATTAACACGTAAAGCAAATGGTGGAGGGGCATTATTTGCCATTAAAATCGCAGCCCAATGGTCTGGCCAATCTTTTTTGATAAGATCAATCATCCATAAGGGATGATCAAATTGTGCGGTGATTTCTTGTTGAATTTGAGTGATCAGCGTGTCTTTTTGTCGAAGAAATCGTCGCAAAATCGCATTGACCAAATTTTTCGCCCATTTTTTGGGTGTAGCAGAGACAGTTTCTGCAACAACCGCATGAGAGGGGATGCGCATGTGGCTTAATTGATATAAACCGACTAATAATAAGCTATGTAGATCTTGATCTTTTGCTTTTAAGGGTTTTAATAATAATAATTTTAATAAAGCTTCTAATTCAAAATAAAAACGGCAAACGCCAAAGCAAATCGCTTGCAATAATGCTTGATCACGTTTATCTGAAAAACCGGGTAATTGAGCAGGCAAACAAACAGACAATGACTTGCCGTCAAATACGACTTCTTGAATAATATGAGCAGCCTTAAATCGAAGATTCATGAGGTTTCTCGTTTAAATTTATTTTAAATTTATGATGAAACTATAACAGAAAAACAAGGAAAATTTATTGAATTTTTTTAGTAATCATGTAAGAGTTGTGTATTATTTGAGTTATCAGGTGAAGTGTATGAATAATAAACGACCTTATATTACTCTTCCTGTTCCCGAAAAGAAAATAATTGATGGTTCTGACTCTGATCAAACAGATGCTAAGACGAATAAAGTTTTAATTGATTTAATGAAGACACATTTAGAACCTTTTCAAGGATTAGGTGAATGTGCCGATTATGTCTTGTTTCTTTCTATCACAGAGCTTACCTTTCACCTTTCACACTAAAAAAGATGCACTTGAGTTTCTGAATAGATATGATCTAAATCATTCAGCTATATTCCCTGAGAAGCCTAAACCAATAGTATTATTGTCACCATCTCAACAATCGAAACAGACTCTGTTTGGGAAAGAATCACAAGCTTGTTTTTCATTATGCAAAAGAGAACTAGATAAAATAAAAACAGCAGATAAAATAAATAAATTGACGCCGACAGGTTGAAAATTAATTAAAACATTTACCTTGCAAAAAAACATCAGACCGTGCATTTAAAATATCTGCAACAGATAAAATGCGTCCACCCGGTAGTTGCATTTTTGTGATGCGTAATGTACCGCTACCAGTTGTTACATCTATGCCTTTGGTGTTTGTTTGAATGATTTCACCAGGGGCTGCTTGAGAAGAGTCCTTGATGAGCGAGGCTTCCCAGATTCTTATTATTTTGTCTTCTAAAAAAGTGAAAGCAACCGGTCGTGGATTAAAAGCGCGGATAATTCGATCTAATTCAATTGCAGGCAACGACCAATTTAATCTAGCTTCTTCTTTCGAAATTTTGGCAGCATAGGTTGCATGAGATGAATCTTGTGGTAAGCATTTTATAATAGATAATTGTTCTATTGTTTGCAGTAAAAAATCTGTGCCCAATCGTGCTAATTTGTCATGTAATGTTTGGCTATTATCAGTAGAGTAAATAGGGCAAGTTATTTGGCCTAACATAGGACCTGTGTCTAACCCTTCATTCATCTGCATGATAGTGATTCCTGTTTCTTGATCACCTGCTAGAATAGCTCGTTGAATGGGCGCCGCCCCTCGCCAGCGGGGAAGTAAAGAAGCATGAATATTTAAGCAGCCTAAGCGCGGTATTTGTAATACTTTTTGCGGTAAAATTAAACCGTATGCCACCACAATCATTAGATCAGCTTTAAAAGCGGCTAAAATTTTTTGTGTCGTTTCTTCTTTTAGGCTCTGAGGTTGACAGATCGGTAAATCATATTGAAGCGCAAGTTGCTTAACGGGAGACGGTGTGACTTGTCGTCCTCTACCAGCTGGACGGTCAGGCTGCGTATAAACTGCCTTGATAGAATAATGAGAGTGATGAATCAGACTATCTAACACAATGGCGGCAAATTCAGGCGTGCCAGCAAAAATAATATTCACAAGTACCTCAGATCAAAAGGATTGGGGCAATATAACATATTTCTTACACCATAATCATTTCATCTAAAATAAAGCGTTTTAATAAAAAAGCGGCTTTTACGCTGACTTGTTCTGTGCGAAACCATTCGCATAATCCTTCACAAATTAAACCAAATGTTTCGCCTTTTTTGATTGCATCCAGGAAAAAAGCTTCATAAGGTTTTAAAGAAATAAATTGTACTTCGCGGTTTTTTCGCCAAATAACGACTTCAACAGGGGTTGATAATTTTTGCGGAAAAGGTCGTTTTTTATTATGTTGCGATGCATGCCATAAGGCTAAAATATTCCAATAAAAATGTGCCCGATAAACGCAAGGATGTATATTAAAAGTTAAATTGGCCCATTGATTCGGTGCGATCATTGCCATATCGTTAATAGATAAAATCGGTTGATCTGATTGATCAAAACTGGCAGTTAATAACCATTCAAAAGTAGCTATTTCTGCTAAATAGTGTTTGCTACTAGGATAGTTTTTTTTAATGAAATCAGCTAAACCATACCCTATCCAGCGCGCTGATCTAAACTGCGAAGGATGTGCAGTGATATAATCACTGGCTAATTGATTAAATTTTTCTTCTCCTAGTAAAATTGATAGCACTAAATAATCTTTTTGTAACACTTCAATTAATCGTAAAAAATAAGATTTTTGATATATCGCTAATCTAGTTTCTGCTGAAACATTGGAATAACTGACAATGTTATTTTTGATAAAATTATTTTTTCCCAAAATATAATTTTGAAATTCTGTTTGTATTGTTTCTAAGTCAAGCAATGCTCATCTCCTTTTGCAAATCTTTTTGCAAAATAGTATTTGCAATGGTGCGCGCATGATCTAGTTCTGTTAATAATTCATTTAATTCAGGAATATTATCATCGCGTTCAATCATCGTAGACACTGCACCAAAACGTCTGATGGCTGATGCATATAAATCCCAAACTGCATCAATAATTGCATCATCATGGGTGTCTATAATATATTCTTTGCAATTAGAATGTCCTGCTAAATGAATTTGGTATACGCGGTCACTGTCAATATGATCTAAATATTCTTCTGGATTAAAAGCATGATTAAAAGCACTCACATAAATATTATTGATATCTAATAAAATAAAACAATCGGCACGTTTCACAATTTCTGATAAAAAAATCCATTCAGGCATTTCAGATTGTTGATAAGTTAAATAGCTTGACACATTTTCAATTAAAATTTGTCGTTGTAGAAAATCTTGTACTTGGTTTATTTGTGAAACGACATGTTCAATAGTTTTTTCAGTGTAAGGTAAAGGTAATAAATCATGCATATTAATCCCTTTTACACCTGTCCAACATAAATGATCTGATATCCAAGCTGGTTGAATGCGATCAGCAAGTGCTTTGACTTCTGTTAGATAATTTTTATCTAATGGATCGGTGCTGCCAATGGATAAGGAAACGCCATGCATGACTAATGGATAGAGTTCACGAATGCGATCAAGATAATAAAGCGGTTTGCCGCCTGGCACTAGATAATTTTCAGTAATAATTTCTAGCCAATCTAATTTAGGTTTTTGTTGCAAAATGGGTTCATAATGTTTGGTGCGAAGACCTAGGCCAAAGCCTAAAAAAGGTCGTTTAATGGAATTTTGGGTCATATTGAATACTTTTTTAATGCTTGCTAAAAAAACCGAATATTATCGCAAAATAATATTCGGTTTAAAGTGAGAGACAAGCTTATTTGCCTTCCATTGTACCGCCAATTTTGTCACATGTAGATTTAGACATCATGACAAAGCCTTGCCCTTTGCCATTGTCTTCTTTGCTGCCATTTGCAGTTTTGCAATCGCTTTTGCCTTTACAACCATTGACACCCATACATTTTACCATGCCATGAGAACCAGCATTAGCAACGACAGGAAGGGTAGCAAACGCAAGAGCAGCACCAGCAGCTAAGATAACACCTGTTAACTTTTTCTTTGATAGCATAAGAACTCCGTGTTTAAGCAATTGATTGAGTGAACTAGCTCATCCTGCTAGTTAGTCGTGTAAAATAAGAATTTACACAGAAAAATAGTATAAGAAAAAGAAAGAAGCTTGTCAAATTAGATAATTTTTGTTGAAATATATTCAAATTTTTAGTTAATGATAATTATGTTTTCAGTGCAAAAAATTATTGCCCATCTTGAGGTGACTTATGAGAGCTATAAAACAGATAATAAAACATTGGGGACATGTAGCCTCTTACGCTCATATACCTCATAATGAAATAGAATATGAAAAACTTTTAGTTTTTGTAGATGAACTTATAGATTGGTCACGTCATCATAAAGATGAACACGTAACCAGTTTGCTTAGTTTAATTGCTCATAATATTGAAACCTATGAAAGTCAGCACTATCCTGCTAAAAAAATATCTTCTATTGATATGCTAAAATTCCTTATGGATGAACATGGTTTAGGACAAAATGATTTGCCTGAAATTGGTAGCCAATCATTGGTCTCTAAAATTTTAAATGGTGAGCGTCAATTAACTTTGGAGCATATACGTAGCTTATCAAAAAAATTTGGCGTATCACCCGCTGTGTTTTTTTAAATTCGACACATACTCACGCGCTAATTGGCTTTTTTGCGTATGTTTATCGATAGCTAACATCACTAAATGGGTTAACAATTCTGGATAAGAAAAACCTGATGCCGTCATTAATTTAGGGTACATACTAATTTGTGTAAATCCCGGAATAGTATTTATTTCATTAAAATAAATACGCTGCGATTTTTTTTCTAAAAAAAGATCAACTCGCGCCATGCCTTCACATTCAAGCGCAATAAAAATAGTTTTAGCAGCCTTGCGAATTTTTAATTGTAATTCATGTGATATTGGCGCTGGGATAATCAATTCAGCACCCTCTTCATCAAGATATTTGGATGCATAAGAATAAAATTCGTGAATCGCTTTCGGACGAATCTCGCCCGGAATGCTCACTATGGGATCTTCACCAGATTGTAATGATTCTAATACGGCTACTTCAATTTCATAAAAATCTGTCATGCCTTGTTCGATAATTACTTTAGTATCATATAAAAAAGCATTTTGAATAGCGGCATTTAAATCAACAGGCTCTTTTACTTTATGTATGCCAACACTGGATCCTGTGTTGGCTGGTTTCACAAAAAGCGGGTAGGTTAACTGCTTATTTACTTTAAGCGCAAAAGCGACAGGATCTTTATTCCAAATAGCTTTTTTGGTAGTTAAAAAATTTGGGACGGGAATGCCGCTTCCTTGAATTAATCGCTTAGAAACATCTTTATCCATGCCAATGGCTGATGATAAAACACCACAACCGACATAGGGCACTTCTGCTAATTCTAACAAACCTTGCACCGTACCATCTTCACATAAAGGCCCATGAATCACTGGAAAAATAACGTCAAATAATTTACCTTGACGCGTCTGTTGCATAAGAAGTTGACTCGGTTGGGTAAATTGTATGGATTTTCCAATAGAATCAGGCTGAAATAATTTTCTATCCTCATCGCAGTGTAATTTTAATTTTTTTTGTAAAATATCTTCACCTAAAAACCAAACGCCTTTTTTATCAATGCCAATAGGCACGACTTCAAACCGATTACGATCTAAATGTTGAATAACATTGGTTGCTGAGGCGAGAGAAATTTCATGCTCTCCCGAACGCCCCCCATACAATACGGCGACACGAATTTTATCGGTTTGACTCATTTTAAGTTTTCTCTTTAATATTATATTTTTCTGTATAAAAAAGAATTATACCGACTACTCAAAAAAAAGTCACCTGGAAGCAGTCTTGACTATGTAGGGTTAATTTGTTAGGTTAAAGATCAATCAGTTATCAAAAAAATGTATGATGATACGACTTGTTATTTTATTTTTAATCGTTTGCATCGCAGGATGGGGGCCTTTTTCGCTATTTTTTACTCGAACGATAACAGCCCCATTGGGAACTCAAGCCTGGATCAATGAAGAAATAAAAGACATTGATGCACAAGCCAGTAATCTGGATCATCAAGTGTTAAAAATTGCTTTAATAGCCTATATTCATGCCCATGCATTGGGAATTGCTCGTACCCCTATTGTGACTATTATTGATTATTCTAAACCTTCTTTACGACGAAGACTTTGGGTCATTGATGTGAATCATGGTAAAATTTTATTTAATACTTGGGTTACGCATGGTAAAAACAGCGGTGACATAACTGCTACCTCTTTCTCTAATCAACAAGGCAGTTTAAAATCAAGTATTGGGGTATTTTTAACAGCAAATAGGCCTTATGTCGGAGAATATGGTTACGCTTTGCGCATAGTGGGCTTAGAAAAAAATTTTAATGATAACGCTTATAAAAGAAATATAGTGTTTCATGGCGCATGGTATGCTGATCCAAAAAATATCAGTCAAGAAGGGGAATTAGGACGTAGTTGGGGCTGTCCTGCGGTAAGTGAAAAAATAGTACGGTCATTGATTGATACGATTAGAGATAGAACATTAGTAGTTGTTTATTATCCAGATCGCCGGTGGCTTAATCAATCAACTTTTTTAGGCGCTTAATTGTTTAAGGATTGGGTAAAATTATGGTACATTCATCATCCTCTATAAAAAAAATAGCAGTCCTTGCTGCATCTATTCTCTTTAGTTTTACCACTATTAAAATATATGCAACTGAATTTGCATTACCAGCGGGAAATAATAATGTCATTGGCAGTATCCAATTTGCCAATGCACTGAATGGCGATACACCGGCAAGCTTTGCAGAACGCTATGATGTTGGTTTAAATGCAGTGGTTGCCGCCAATCCCGGCACAACCGAAAGGGCTATTGGCGCAAGTTATCTTAAAGTGCCAACCGCTTATATTTTGCCCGCACTGCCGTATAGCGGAATTGTCGTCAATCTGCCCGAAATGCGTCTTTATTATTATCCACCGGGTTCGGATAGTGTCATGACTTTTCCTATTGGTATTGGGAAGATGGGTAATAATATTCCTATTCGTAATACTTCTATTATTCGAAAAAAAGTTAATCCCACTTGGATTCCAGGCCCTGATGTTCGAGCCTATAATGAAGACCAAGGCATTGATTTACCTCGCACCATGGGTCCAGGTCCAGATAATCCATTGGGTCCTTATGCGATTTATTTAGGGATTCCTTCTTTTTTAATTCATAGTACTATTTTTCCTGAAAGTATTGGAAGACGAGCAAGCTTTGGTTGTATTCGCATGAATGAAACAGATATTAAGCAATTTTTCCCATTAGTGACTCCTGGGACGCATGTAGCGATTATTAATATGCCGTATAAAGCAGGTTGGTTTGGCAAAAAACTTTATTTTGAGGCGCATCAACCTTTAGAAGAAGAGAGCGATCAATTCAATGCAACTAAAGATGGCGCTATAACCGTTGTGCAAAGAATATTGCCTAAAGGGGTTATGACAATGGTTGATTGGCAATTAGTTGCGCATTTGGCGGAGGAGCCAGATGGATTGCCGCATGAAGTTGGGGTTAGGATGGATTAATATTATTTAAAAATTAATCCCATACGCAAGCGGCGCTATTTGTAAATGCTTTGCAATTGTTTGCCCCATATCCGCAAAGGTTTTTCGTTTACCAATCGAGCCTGGCTTAATATGAGAGCCAAAGGCTAAAATAGGTACATGCTCACGAGTATGATCAGACCCCGGCCAAGTTGGATCGCAACCATGGTCAGCGGTAATAATAGCTAAATCACCCGGACGCATTAATTTTTCAAATTCAGGTAAACGCGCGTCAAATTCTTCTAATGCTTTTGCATAGCCAATGACATCTCGTCTATGACCGTAGAGCATATCAAAATCGACTAAATTTAAAAAAACTAAACTCCCTGCGGGTGCTGCAATTACTTTTTGTAAAAAGACATCAAATAAAGCCATATTGCCATTTGCTTTGACAATTTCTGTTATACCGCGATGCGCATAAATATCAGCAATTTTACCAATGCCAATGACTTGTCTGTTTGCCGCTACCAAATCATCTAATAAAGTAGGTGCAGGCGGCGGCACGGCATAATCAACACGATTGCCTGTGCGATAATAATTCCCAGGTGCGCCTAAAAATGGTCTGGCAATCACACGTCCGACGTTATATTCATTCACTAATTCTCGGGCGATTTCACATAAAGTATATAATTTATCTAATCCAAATGTTGTTTCGTGTGCGGCAATTTGAAAAACACTATCCCCTGATGTATACACAATAGGTTTACCGGTTTTTTGATGCGTTTCGCCTAATTTTACTAAAATTTCAGTACCAGAGGCATGACTATTACCTAAAACACCCGGCAATTTAGCTCGAGCAATCAATTGGGTTAAAAGCTCTTCAGGGAAGCTAGGATATTCCGGCGGAAAATAACCCCAATCAAATAAAGCAGGCACACCAGCAATTTCCCAATGACCGCTGGGTGTATCTTTGCCATAACTCAATTCTGCTGCACATCCATACGCACCTTGAATCGCCACATCAGTGGGTAACCCTGGTACATATTGTCCCGTACTCACATGTGCGGCACCATTTAATCCCAATCGAGTTAAATTAGGTAACTGTAAAGGACCCAGCCTCACACCTTCTCGATTTGCTTGTCCTGTCGCACATCGTTCAGCAATATGACCTAAGGTATTAGCGCCCTCATCGCCATATTTTTTTGCATCTTCTGTAGCGCCTATACCGAATGAATCAAGTAATAAAATAAATGCACGCATGAGATAATCCTAGTCTTTAAAGATTTTAAACTTGCGATTGGCAATAGGTTTCTTTAATAAATAATGCAATAACTAAACCAATAAGACAAGCAATTGGCATAATTAACATCGCACGGAAAAAATCAGAAGCGGCATAAATAGCTGCTCCATTAGCCATGACATGATTCCAATGTAAATTCATTAACCAACCAAATAGCGGCTGTACGATAGCACCGCTTGTCATAATAGTCGTTGATGCAATACTGGTTGCAGTCCCCGTTAAATATAAAGGATTTAACTCGGCAATCACTGGATAACTTAGTACTTGCGAACTCGTGACAAATCCTATTAAAAAAAACAAAATAATAATTTCATTTAGCGATAAAATCGGCGTAATTATTAAAATAAATAGTACGGCAATAGATAATAAAGCACCAATGATCATGGGTAAAATTCGGCGACCGATACGATCTGAAAACCAACCAAAAGCAGGGCAGCCAAAAATCACACCTAAAAAGAAAAAAGTAGTTGCATAAGAAGCTTGAACAATAGTGATATGATGAACTTTGACTAAATAATCAATGCCCCATAAAGCACCCAATAAAAAAACCGGTAAATTTAGTAAGGCAGTGTATAATCCGCCAAACCAGTTATAACGATTGCTAAGCACTAATTTAAGCGAACACAAAAGACCTAAGTTTTTAAGTTGAGCATGTTCAGTATGCGCTTTGACCTGACTATTAGCAGGACGATCCTGTAAAATCGCTAGCATAATCAAAAAAATAACTACGCCTAAGCCCGCATCCATGAAAACCGCATTGCGCCATCCTACCCAGTTTGCTAATAAAGCCATGGGTGTTTGCGCAACCAATCCCCCTAACATGGCCATTGTTACAATAACACCTGTGACTAGCGCCATCTTTTTGGCTGGAAACCACCGAGAAGCAATTCGAATACAACTTAAAAAACAAAAAGAAGCACTGATCCCGTCAATAAATCGTGCAAAAGCTGCCACGGTATAACTGGTCGCTGATGCGAATAAAATAGTGCCTACAATTGCAAGCGTAATAGCCATTAATAATATTTTCTTAGTAGAAAATCGATCTAACAAAATACCTGCTGGAAAAAGACAAACAGCATTTGCATAAAAAAACATAGAAGATAGCTGCCCTAATCCTGCGGCATTTATGTGAAAAACTTGCATTAAATCAGTGCTAATTGAATTAAATAAATTTAATTGAATAAAATCATAAAAGAAAAACAAAGAAGCCGTCAAAGTAACAAGCCATGCTTGTTTTAGAGAAACTGTATTGTCAGAGCTCTCAGAATTCATTGATATATCAATACTCATGGCTGCTTCTTAAGAAATAATAAGAAATAAAAAGTTAGGGCTTTTTTACCATAATTTAACCAAAAAGAAAAGTAGAATAGATCTCTTTATAAGTACGTTGATAAGAGGCATGAAAATCTGCTGGGTAACTTTGAACATAGGTTCTTAGAATTATTTAAAAAAAAGATTAGGATCACGATGTCTATAATTGTGCTCCATTTACGCTCTTTATACCTTGAATTTTAATGATTGTATCATCAAAATTCAAGGTAAATACCCTATTCTGATATTCTTGCATTTATTGAGCGTAGTATTTGGACGGGAAACTATTTTAATTTAACGACTCAAGGTTTGACTTCCTTCAATATCTATGACGTGATATTATGTATTTTAGAAGTTCAACTTCTATTTTACATTAAAAAATATAATTTATTGATTATGAAGGTGTTAATTGAATACTTTAAAAAGAGAAATGGCTAACGAACTCGTAGAAATGTCTAAGGCCTACCCTGTTGTTACCTTGCTCGGCCCCCGGCAATCGGGTAAAACCACCTTGAGTAGAACATTATTCCCCGATAAACTATATGTCACTCTGGAAGACATTGATGAACGACACTTTGCTGAAAGTGATCCTAAAGGCTTTCTTGCTCGTTTTAGTGAAGGCGCCATTTTTGATGAAATTCAAAGAATGCCTGCATTACTTTCTTATATTCAAGGTATAGTCGATAAAACAGATAAAAAAGGATTGTTTATTTTAACTGGTAGCCATCAATTAGCGCTACATGAGTCAGTGAGTCAATCGTTAGCAGGACGCACCGCCATACTAAAATTATTACCTTTCACGATTAATGAAGTTACTGATATAACACAACAGTTTAGCCTAGATGAATATATTTATCATGGTATGTACCCGCGAATTTTTAAAGATAATTTAAATCCTACTAAATTCTATCGTGATTATGTACAAACCTATTTGGAACGTGATGTGCGCCAAATGATAAATGTAAAAGATGTACTATTGTTTCAACAATTTTTAAAGTTATGTGCCGGTAGAACAGGGCAGATTTTTAATAGCCATCATTTGAGTAATGAGCTGGGTATTTCATATCATACAGTCACTCATTGGCTATCCATATTAGAAGCATCCTTTGTGATTTTTCGTTTACAGCCGTATTTTGAAAATTTTGGCAAGCGTATCATCAAATCTCCAAAAATTTATTTTACGGATGTGGGGTTAGCTGCTTATCTGTTGGATATCAATACAGTTGAACAGGTATCACGTGATCCTTTACGCGGTAGCTTAGTTGAAAATTTAGTGGTTTCTGAATTTATTAAAAACCGATTAAACCAGGGATTTGAGCCCAGCTTTTATTTTTATCGAGATAGCAATCAACATGAGATTGATCTACTCTTTAAAGAAGGAAACAATCTTATTCCTATAGAAATTAAGGCATCACAAACATTTCATCCGCAATTCTTAAAAGGATTAGAGTATTTTAAAGCATTGGCTAAAGACCGATGCAAGCAAGGTATTTTGATTTACAATGGTGATAAAGAACAACGCATAAATGATTTTCTCATTTATAATTTTAAACATGTGAGCCGTGCAATACTTACCAATTATTGATCATTCAATATTTCATCAACCCCACCGGGTGGTAGTGTAACCAGACGCCATTTTCCCTTTAAACGAAGAAGGATTATTGTTTTTCTCCTGACTCTCACCCTCATTCACCGAGCCACTCTCACTCTTCTGAATATTAGGTTGGTTGACGCGTGGCTGCTTGTGACAAAAAATTGAAAAGAATTTCCTCGCATTGTTATTGTCCTTGGTATACAGTCTTCTATCAGTAGCGATATGCTGGCAATTGTTTCTTGCCTTGATATTCCCCTTATAAGAATTAATTCCTAAAGAAGGAATATCAAAATCAGAAAAAGAAATATCCTGACGAGGAATGGGAATGCTGTCAGCTCTTCTAGCAGTGTATATGTCGTCACTACTTATCGCTTGCAGCGCCCACGCCGGTAAATAACTATCAATCAGTCCTAATATCCGAAAACAAAATAATTGATTTTTTGGACTTTCAGTACCACCATAGGCTTTATATTTTTCATAAGTATAAAATTGGCTAGCAATGTTCCAAAGTTGCGGTATACAATTTCTTTTTGCAGTGACACTGATAGCTTTTAAGTCTTGCGTAAAACTCTCTATGGCTTTTTGTAGCGCATCATCTTTTTTAAGTCCATCCTCTGTCATTGCTGTTGATTCATCGAATGCTTTTGCAATTTTAGTAAATGCAGCTTGCAATTTCGCCACATGCTTTTTCTCATCCCAACTAGCAAACCATTCTGATTGTTGTTGTTCTGCGCTTTTTTTAGGCAAATGATTACTCGCCATTCCAAGGAATGTTTTGTCTTTCTCGTCTTTAATGTAGTTATCGTCCGCCCATAATAATAATTGATAAGGAGTTCCTTCAACACTTCCATTAGGCCCTTTTTCTTTCACACTAGATAATAACGTGTCTGGACGATAGGTTACGATAGTTTTAAATTCTTCTGGTTGACCCCATAGGGCACAATAAGCAGCGCGATGTGTAATAAGTTCTTTAGTTCCAAAAAAGAATAATGCGCCAAGAAAAGCAAGTGTATTATCACTAAGATAATCCAGGATAATCTCAGGAAGCCCACCCGGTAAAAAGATTTTTGTCGTTGTTTGTACTAATTTTTTTTCTTCTTTCTTTGTTTTTTTTGTCTTTGGCTTGTGCCTGTGTCTGCCTTTCATAAATACCCTCGTCGTATAATATTGTTGATTTTTAGTCAAAATAAAGCATATGATAGTATCATAATAATACAATAAAAACAATTTTGGATAATATTTCTTGCATTACTGTGTACTAGTGGTCTTTTCGGGATAAGTTTTCCTACTTCGCATCTGCGACTACTAACTGACTGGCGCCAATACGAAAATGTTCAGGGATCACAAAATTTTTGCCCATGATCTTTTCAGCTAATGTAATATATTGCATGGCTTGCTCAAAAGTACGTACCCCACCTGCTGCTTTAAAACCTGCTGTGGGTTTATGTTTCTTTATCATTGTTAACATAATTTCTGCTGCACTTAAAGTGGCACCTATAGATACTTTGCCCGTCGATGTTTTTAAAAAATCAGCGCCTGCCAGCAATACATCACGGGCTGCAGATTCAATGATTTTTGGATCGACTAATATTCCCGTTTCTAAAATCACTTTTAATATTTTTGGTGATTCACAAACTTTTTTACAAGCGCTAATTAAATCTAATGCTTGTTGTTTTTTCCAAGATAGATACCAAGTATAGGGAAAAACCACATCGATTTCATCGGCTCCTTGGTCAAGTGCTTTTTGTATCACCGAAATAACAACTTCTAATGAATCTATTCCTTGTGGAAAATTCGCAACAGTTGCTATTTTAATAGAAGTTTTTTTTAATGCTATTGCAGCTAAATTAACAAATTGCGGATACACACAGACAGCTGCGGTTTTTAAAGACATTGCTTTGTCGCATAAGAGTGTTATTTGTGAGGGCGTGTCTGTTACATTTAAACTAGTTAAATCGACTAGAGATAAAATAAATTTTTGATTAATTGCCATCTACGCCTCTAATTTAAATTATTATTGAATTACTGTATCGAACAAGGCCATTTTCTTTTAATCACCAAGGGTAAGGGCGCCTTTCTTTTTTCAATTAGATTTTTTTCTTTATTTTTTTCTTCAAAAAAACATCGAGTTTTAGATTGTTTAAAAAAATATCCATACTTTATTATGGGTGGAATATAAGAAAAAATTATTTCGTGCAAAACATTAGGCAAACAAGACAGGCTATTTTTTACCTCTAAATTATTTTTAAAATCATTCTCTATTATTTTTTCATAAGTGCACTTTTTTATTTTTATAAATATAGAAATAATTTTCTTCGTGTCCTCAAGTTTTGGACGGTTACCATAATTTATAACGGCACCTTCGCTTAATAATAAGCGCACAAGCTCATCCTGTGACAAAGCCAAAGCAACATCTAAGGCGCTTTTGCCATGATGATTTTTATGATGAATATTTACATTAAAATCTTTAATAAATTTTTCTATAAAAAGAAGGCTGATCGCTGTTTTTTTTACCCATCGAGGGTGTATCGCATTTATCAAGGAAGTTGAGCCTTGACTATTGCAAATATTAATATCACAGTTGCCCTTATATAATTTTTCTACAAGAAGAAGATCTTGCGAGTATACAGCGACATGTAAAATAGTGGTTTCCATCCAGCCAGAAAAATTTTTCAGTTTAAGACATTTATGGTCTTTATTTAAAGCAGCTCGTTTTTCTTCATTTATTATAAGTGAAAATGAAAGTAACTGCTCGAACGATTCTCGCTCTTCTCCCATTATTTTAAATGGTTTTGTTAGGCAGAGCAAATTTCTTTCTAAATATATTAAAAAATCTTCAGGCGAAATAGGGCTTTCATCACATTGCTCTGCAAAAGAGCGCATGATCCAATACGTAAAATCAAATGTTTCATGCTTGTCTAGTAGTGTTAATAAATCTGTTTTGTTCATTAAATTATTTCTATTTTATTAAAACTTTAAAAATCACGCGCAGCTTCTTTTACAAATTCAGGAATTAATTTTATAAGTTTACGCGCAGCGATTTCGCCTTGTTGTAAAGTTCCTTCATGTGTTACTTTTTCTGAACTTAACCCTTCTGCTAAATTCGTAATAGCTGCTAATCCCAATACTTTCATCCCGGCATGACGTGCAATAATCACTTCAGGGACAACAGACATACCAACCGCATCAGCGCCTAATTGTGCAAACATCCGAATTTCTGCAGGCGTTTCAAAAGAAGGTCCTAAAAGCGAAAGATACACACCTTCAAATAATAAAATATTTAACCGTTTGGCGACACTTAGCATAATAGTTCTTAATTCATCATCATATGCATTGGCTAAACTTAAAAATCTTGGACCAATCGATTCATCATTCGAACCACATAAAGGATTCCCCGGCTGAAAATTAAGATGATCATTGATCAGCATAATTTCACCCGCTTTCATTTGTGGTTGTAATGATCCTGCCGCTGCTGTCACAACTAAAGTATGCGCACCTAGTTGTCTTACTATTCTGACTAAAGTACGAATCGCCTCATAAGGCGCCCCTTCATATAAATGCAAACGGCCTTTTAAACAAACAACCGGCACGTCTTGTAAATATCCCATAATGAGTAAAGAGGCATGACCTGACACACCCCCTGAATGCAAACCTGGAATAGCTTGATAAGGTATAGTAATGGGATTGGTTAATTGATCGGCAATTGAGCCTAAACCCGATCCTAAAATAATTCCCATTTTTGGTACAAAATTTGGTGCATACTTACGAATAGTTGCCATTGTTTCTTGCATAGAAGTCATATAGTGCTCTCATCCAAAAATATGTTGTAAAATATAAAAAAATAAAGTGGCCAATGCCGCAGAAACTGGCACAGTAATAATCCAAGATAAAATAATATTACGAATAACCGTTAAATTCAGTGCATCAATCCCACGTGCCAGCCCAACACCAAACACAGCGCCTACTAATGTTTGCGTTGCAGAAACAGGAATGCCAGTACTGGTTGATACCACAACCGTACTTGCAGCCGCAAGCGTTGCAGCAAAAGCACTGCTCGGTGTTAAAATCGTAATGGCATTTCCAACGGTTTCAATCACTTTGCGCCCATACATAAATAATCCCAGCACAACTCCAATGCAACCAGCTAACATAATAGCTGAAAATAATAAACCATCATGCATGGTATTGCCTGTTTTCACTAAACTAATAACACCTGCAACGGGACCCACTGCAATGGCTACATCATTTGAACCATGCGCAAAAACCATAGCGCAAGCTGTCAGAGCCATTAAGACACTAAATTTACTTTCAATATCAATAAATTCTTGATGTCGATTGCCGATTGCCCGCCTATCTATTTTATGAAAAGCAACTATACCAATAATAAAAACCACTAGAATAGTCGCTAATACTGCTATTATTTTTCCCATCAGATGAATATCGACATGAAAATGATTTAAGGCTTTAAAAGATGTCATTAATGCTAAAACAATACCTACTAAAAAAAGATAGAGCGGCGCTAAATATTTTGCAGCTTTTAACGGATTATCTGCTGCTAAAATAAAACGTCTGATCGAGATAAATAATAAAAAAGCAAGAATGCCGGCAATAACAGGCGATGAAATCCAGCTAATCGCAATGAAACCAACAATGCGCCAATGAATTGCATTGATGCCAAGCATAAAGGCACCGACTCCCACTAATGCACCGACAATTGAATTAGTAATCGATACCGGCATCCCCAACATGCTGGCGCCTGTGATCCAAATAGAACTTGCAATTAATACAGATAATAACCCATAAATTAACAAGGGCGTTGCATTAGGTATCGCATTGATATCAATGACTCCGCCACGGATTGTATCTGATACTTCTCTGCCGCCTAAAAAAGCGCCGGCTATTTCAAAACAAATGGCAATCACTAAGGCTTGTTTAACCGAAATTGCACGCGATCCCATAGCGGTGCTCATGATGTTGGCTAAGTCATTCGCGCCAATTCCCCAAGTCATCCATAAGCCGACTACGCACGCTAAAACAACAAATAAAATCTCATGATGCATGAGTAATTATCTATCTCGCTAATAAAATTAATAAATCATCACCCACTTCCCGGGCAACATCTGCTAGATCACCTGTCCATTCGATAATTTTGTAGAGAAACATCACATGAATGGGTGATAAAGTTTTTTCTATTGCAAATAAATGTCGGCGTAATTCAATTTGTTGATCATCAGTCATTCGTTCAATTTTGGTTAATGTATTCACCATGCCTGCAACAAGCTTCATTTCATTACCGCTAAAACCCGTTTCAAAAAGTTCATCTAATTCATGGATAGCAGTATTTGCTTGATGAGAGGCTTCAATATTTTTTTGTAAAAAAGCCATGAATAATGGCGCAAGTTCATCTGGGAAATCCATCTGCCGACCTAAAACCATCCCTGCGATATCTTTTGCTTTATTCGCCAAACGATCTTGCATGTTGAGTAACTCCAACAGATCGCTGCGAGAAAATGCCATAAATAAACCTTTAGGTAAATGCAAACGAAGATCACGCTTGATTTGATCGGCTTTATTTTCTAGTTTGACAATTTCTTGCTGTTTTTTTTCAGCTTGATCCCACTCTTTTAATAAAACACTTTCAAAAAAAGGTATTAAGAGTTTGACGCAAAGATTCACTTCACTCATGTGTTCTTCGAGCGGGCGAATCGGTGAGCGACCAAACATATTCAAAAAAGGTGTCGTGGGCATCGTATTATTCTTCCTTTTTTACTATGAATTATTTTGCTTTCATAAAAGCATTGGCAACATCTAACATCCGATTAGAAAAACCCCATTCGTTATCATACCATGATAATACTTTTACCAATCGACCTATTACTTTTGTATAAGACACATCAAAAATAGAAGAAGCCGGATTATGATTAAAATCCACTGATACTAAAGGTGCTTTATTCACTTCCAGAATGTTTCTCAGTGCATCAGTATTTGCCGCTTTCTGCACTAATTCATTCACTTCTGCAACTGTTACATCACGTTTTGCGGTAAATGTTAAGTCAACAACCGATACATTAATCGTCGGGACTCGAATCGAAAAGCCATCTAATTTGCCATTTAATTCTGGCAAGACTAATCCAACAGCAAGAGCCGCTCCTGTTTTTGTCGGGATCATTGAGTGCCCGGCTGCGCGTGCTCGACGTAAATCTGTATGATATACATCAATTAATGCTTGATCATTAGTATAAGAATGCACTGTATTCATTAAGCCTTGCTCAATGCCTATGCCTGCATGCAATACTTGAGCCAAAGGTGCTAAACAATTAGTAGTACAAGAAGCATTCGAAATAATGGTATGACCGGCATTTAAACTTTGATGATTCACCCCGTATACAATAGTTGCATCCACATCGGTTGCAGGTGCTGAAATTAATACTTTTTTGGCGCCTCCTGCAATATGTGCCGAGGCTTTTTCACCGCTGGTAAAAAATCCCGTACATTCTAAAACGACATCGATATTTAATTCTTTCCACGGTAATTTTTTAGGATCTCGCTCAGCTGTTACCCGAATCTTATCGCCGTTAATCACCAAATCAGAACCTGCAACTGTCACTTCCCCATTAAATCTACCATGCGTTGTATCATAACGCGTTAAATGCGCATTCGTTTCCACATCCCCTAAATCATTTATTGCAACGATTTGTATATCAGGATATTTTTTATATTCGTAGTGTGCGCGTAGAATATTGCGGCCAATGCGGCCATAACCATTAATTGCGATGCGAATAGGAATAGTCATGATTGCGTAGTCTCCTCTAATAAATCTTGATGAAAATGTGTCGTGATTTTCTTGGTTAACAAAGTTTTAGCTGCAGCAATCACGGTTGCAACAGTTAATTCACAGTCTTCAAATACCGCTTTAGCAGGGGCTGATGCGCCAAATCGATCAATCCCCATCACTTTTCCGTGACAACCGACTATTTTATACCAGCCAGCTGTGGCTGATGCTTCAATAGCCAGTCGTAGGCCTACTTTGTTTGGCAGTATTTTTTCTTGATAAGCAGGTGCTTGTCGCAAAAATACTTCAACCGACGGCATAGAAACGACTCTGACTAAAACACCTTCTTCTTGCAATGTTTTTGCAGCAAGCACTGCTAAAGCAACTTCTGATCCGGTTGCAATCATAATCATTTGCGGCACCCCATTGCAATCGATTAGTGTATAACCCCCCCGCGCGATATCTGCAATTGTATCAGGTGCATGTTCTTCGCAAGGACAATTTTGCCGTGTGAGTAATAAACAAGTAGGCCCTGGGTGTTCAATGGCAGCCTGCCAAGCAACGGCTGTTTCAACGCTATCACAAGGTCGCCAAATAGTTAAGCCAGGAATCATACGCAAACTAGGCGCCTGTTCAATAGGTTGATGTGTTGGCCCATCTTCGCCTAAGCCAATTGAATCATGACTATAAATAAAAATCACCTGGGTTTGCATGATCGCGCTTAATCGCACTGCATTACGGGCATAATCCGAAAAAGTTAAAAAAGTGCCGCCAAATGGCAATAATCCGCCATAAAGCGCCATGCCATTCATGATTGTTGACATGCCGAATTCACGCACCCCATAATGAATATATTGACCCAATGGCGCATTTTTTGCAAAAACCGTCATGCCTTCCCAATTAGTTAAATTAGAACCAGTCAAATCAGCTGACCCGCCCATAAACTCTGGTAAAAAATCGGCAAAATACTGAATACAACGCTGAGATGCTTTTCGGGTTGCCATCGTTTCTTTTTTTTCACATAGGGTTTGAATGAGATTTTTCGCTTTATTTGCCCAATTTTCTGGTAGTTTCTTTGCAAAACGACGGATAAACTCAGCATGTAAGTCTGGATAAGCTGCTTGATAATTTGCTAATAAGTGTTGCCAGTTTTTTTGCAAGAGCGCGCCTTTTTCTGTTGCATCCCAAGCTTTGTAATAAGCTTCTGGTACTTCAAAAGCAGGATAAGGCCAATTCAATTTAGCGCGCGCGGCGGCTATTTCTTTTTCACCGAGTGGTGCACCATGTACGACTTCTGTGCCTGCTAAATTAGGTGCGCCCCAGCCAATAATTGTTTTGCAACAGATAAGCGTTGGTTTATCAGTGCAGGCTCTTGCCGCTAAAATAGCAGCATGCACGGCTTCTGGGTCGTGTCCATCAATATCGGGGATCACCTGCCAGCCGTAACTTTCAAAACGTAAAGGGGTGTTATCTGTAAACCATCCGGTGACGTCCCCATCAATTGAAATAGTATTATCGTCATAAAAAACGATTAACTTTCCTAATCCTTGCGTCCCTGCAAGCGAACAGACTTCATGTGAAACACCTTCCATTAGATCCCCATCGCCAACAAAGACATAAGTAAAGTGATCAATCAGGGGAAAGCCTTCACGATTAAATTCTGCGCTTAAATGTTTTTCAGCAATGGCCATTCCCACAGCATTTCCTAATCCTTGTCCTAGGGGGCCTGTTGTTGTTTCAACGCCTGGGGTATGGCCGAATTCAGGATGGCCGGGTGTTTTGGAATGTAATTGGCGAAATTGTTTGAGATCATCAATCGTTAAATCATATCCAGTTAGGTGTAATAAAGCATACAGCAGCATGCAGCCATGTCCGTTTGAAACAATAAATCGATCGCGATTGATCCATTTTGGGTTTTGTGGATGATGGTGCAGAAAATCATTCCAAAGGACTTCGGCAATGTCTGCCATGCCCATCGGCATACCGGGATGTCCGGAGTTTGCTTTTTGTACAGCATCCATGCTTAAGACTCGAATAACATTAGCTAATTCCCGGCGTTTTAACATGAGATACCCCTTAAAAAAACAAAAATTGAGTGAATGTTATCAGAAAAATGCGTATTATGCAGGGCTCATTCTTAAAAATTTAATGGGTTAGGTTATGGAGAAACAATACTTATTTACATCGGAGTCCGTTTCTGAAGGACATCCTGACAAAATCGCTGATCAAATTTCTGATGCTATTTTAGATGCTATTTTAAAAGACGATGCGAAAGCACGTGTGGCATGTGAAACATTAGTCAAAACAGGTATGGTTTTAGTGGGTGGTGAAATCACGACTTCTGCTTGGGTTGATATAGAACAGGTCGCGCGTCAAGTGATTCGAGACATTGGGTACAATAGCTCAGAGATGGGTTTTGATTGGGAATCTTGTGCGGTGATGTCTGCCATTGGCAAACAATCTTTAGATATCGCGCAAGGCGTTGACCAATCCCGAATCGAGCAACAAGGTGCAGGAGACCAAGGTTTAATGTTTGGTTATGCCACCAATGAAACGGCGGTTTTAATGCCTGCACCTATTTTTTACGCGCATGAATTAGTAAAGCGCCAAGCTTTATTGCGTAAAGAAGATATTTTATCTTGGCTGCGTCCAGATGCAAAAAGTCAGATTACTTTTCGCTATGTCGATGACAAACCGGTTGGCATTCAAGCGGTCGTGCTGTCAACTCAGCATCATCCTGATATCAGCCAAAATCATTTGGTTGAAGCGGTGATTGAAGAAATCATTAAACCGACTCTTCCTGAGGAATGGATCGATAAGACAACTAAATATTATGTCAATCCAACGGGGCGATTTGTCATTGGTGGTCCGCTAGGTGATTGTGGATTGACTGGGCGAAAAATTATTGTTGATACTTATGGCGGTATGGCACGTCATGGTGGGGGATGTTTTTCAGGTAAAGATCCTTCTAAAGTAGATCGTTCAGCGGCTTATGCCTGTCGTTATGTTGCGAAAAATATTGTTGCAGCAGGGATAGCTGATCGTTGTGAAATCCAATTATCTTATGCGATTGGTGTTGCTGAACCTATTTCAATTTATGTAGATACTTTTAAAACCGGTAAAATTCCCAGCAATGAAATTATTGCATTAATCCGCGAGCATTTTGATTTACGCCCTTATGGCATTATTAAAATGCTGGATTTATTGCATCCTATTTATCGCAGTACGGCAAGTTATGGGCATTTTGGTCGAGAAGATTTAAACGTCAGTTGGGAAAAAACTGACAGAGCAGATATTTTAAAAAAAGCCGCCAATATTTAAATATTAAAGGAGAATTCACTTTATGCAAGCACATGTTATTCAATCTGATTTTAAAGTAGCTGATTTATCATTAGCTGATTGGGGGCGCAAAGAAATCTTAATTGCAGAAACGGAAATGCCGGGGCTGATGGCATTACGTAAACAATACCAAGGTAAAAAACCCTTAAAAGGCGCGCGCATTGCGGGCTGTTTACACATGACTATTCAAACTGCCGTGTTAATAGAGACATTAACTGATTTAGGCGCAGAAGTTCGTTGGTCTTCATGTAATATTTTTTCAACACAAGATCATGCTGCGGCCGCCATTGCAAAAACGGGTGTACCTGTTTTTGCTTGGAAAGGGGAGACAGAAGAAGACTATTGGTGGTGTGTTGAGCAAACGCTGCAAGGGCCGAATGGCTGGTTTCCTAATTTAATTTTAGATGATGGTGGTGATTTAACCGCGGTATTCCATGATAAATATCCAGAGCGTTTAAATAACATCAAAGGGATCACTGAAGAAACGACAACGGGTGTTCATCGTCTTTATGAAATGTTTCGTCATGGCACCTTAAAAACAGCGGCGATTAATGTAAATGATTCTGTGACTAAATCAAAATTTGATAATTTATATGGTATTCGCGAATCGTTAGTCGATGGCATTAAGCGTGCAACTGATGTGATGGTTGCAGGCAAAATCGCGGTGATTTGTGGGTATGGCGATGTTGGCAAAGGATGCGCGCAATCGTTACGTGCTTTAGGTGCAACAGTTTGGATTACTGAAATTGATCCGATTAATGCTTTGCAAGCGGCGATGGAAGGCTATCGTGTGGTAACTATGGATGATGCAGCCTCCAAAGGTCAAATTTTTGTGACAGCAACGGGTAATGAAAAAGTGATTACCAAAGAGCATGTCTTACAAATGCCGAATGAGGCAATCGTCTGCAACATTGGTCATTTTGATTCTGAAATTGACATTGCAGCTTTAAGAACATTGAAGTGGGAGAACATCAAGCCCCAAGTTGACCATGTTATTTTACCGAATGGCAATCGCGTGATTCTTCTTGCTGAGGGTCGTTTAGTGAATTTAGGTTGTGCAACAGGCCATCCTAGTTTTGTGATGTCTATGTCTTTTACCAATCAAGTATTAGGCCAACTTGAATTATGGCAACATGCGGAAAAATATCCAATTGGCGTGCATATTTTACCGAAAAAATTAGATGAAATGGTTGCAAGATTGCATTTAGATAAGTTAGGTGTGAAGTTAACTCGTTTAACTGCAAGCCAAGCTAACTATTTAAATATTTCTATCGATGGGCCTTATAAGCCTGAGTTATATCGATATTAGGCCTGTGTAACCGAATTTTCTGTTTATAATTTAATTGGTGGATTACGGCAAAAAACGCCTAATCCACCCTACTGATATATTGAATCCCTGGCTTGCAAAACCATAAGCAGTGCTGATGTTAGGTAAGAGAAATGATTTGATTTAGTAATTCACATGCGTCTTCTAATATTTTATTAGGCACTACTTTCCAAGGATGTAATTTGGCATGACGTTCTCGCCAATCAAATGATTTAGGTTGATGAGTTAAAATGTAGCTCATTACATCTTTTTTTCCTAAAAATTTAATTGCGAAAGGATTGGTATCATTGTATGCTGCAGTTGTCATAGGCAGCCCAATAACAATACCTGTTCTGGCATTAAAACTTTTAGGAGATAAGACTAACATAGGGTGCATATCGCGCATTTCACGTCCACTTTGAGGATTGTAATTGATCCATACAATTTCCCCTCGATCAGGAGCCCATATTTTTTTTGGCACGATAATTCATTCCTCCAGCCCGACCGGTTTTACAGCCATAACTTCGCCGCTATGTTTTTTTGGATCAAAACGCTTAAGTCTTTCTGCTAAAGTTAATTTAACCTCTCCCGCCATTGTAATCATAACGCCATTTTCTTTAACGGATAGCTCTACAGAGGTGCCCGTATAAAAATGGGCATTTCGGGCAATAGAAGCTGGAATACGTACCGCGAGGCTGTTGCCCCACTTCCGCACAGTTAAAGTGGCTACTTTCCTCTTCATTTTATTTTCCTCTATTCTTTATAATATTATTATAACGCTTTGAACCTACTTGTATCAACATGTTTATACATTTTGATGATCAGAAGACACTTAAAGAAACAGGCTAGCATAAAAATAATAAAAGTTGCACGTGGGGGTTATTTCTTCAGTTTATTGCTATTTTCTCCAAAAATAAGGGTTCACCTCAGCTTATCAAAAGTTTTTCAGCAGATGAAATTTTAAAAGAACTTATTTTAATAAATACTCGGTCTAAAAAAACTTTGATTCAAAAGAAAAAAGATGGGAAAACTTTGCTAGAAGAAATGCTTCCTCGCATTATTTCTTTGGAAGAAATGAGTAAATTCATTCAATTACTTAACACTGAAAATTATGGATTTATCCGCGAAAAACGCGGGGTACGCTTTAGTAAGTATGGAGATACTCAAACTTGGTGGGACATGTTATCAGTTATCCAAAAAAAGATTAAATGCCTTATGTTAGTTGATCAATTATCTTTGCCTCTATCTGACGTAGCACATCAAAATATTACCAAACTTTTAGAATATGGAAATTTAAACCATGCTTCTTTAAAATTTTTTACAAGAAAAGAAATGATTTCGACTGATGAAGTAAGGGATAGTAAAAGAATCAGCTCAATTTTTATTCGATAGAAAAAAGAAAAACACAAGCCTCCCGCTATTGCAATCATAACGCCATTTTCTTTAACGGATAGAGCTCTACAGAGGTGTTGGAATATGTACTGCACGGCTGTTATTTATGGATTCTCAAGCCAGGGATTCAGTATATCAACGCCAGTTTGATCAAAATCGCTAATATTTCTTGTGACGACTGTCATTCCATGAACTAAAGCTGTTGCGGCAATAATAGCATCTCTATCTGATCTAGGGTCAGGAACATGAAGTTTTGCGCAGCATTGAGCAACAGCAATATCTAAATACAAGATGCGTTCAGAAAATACCGGAAGAACATGTGCGTTGAGCCAAGAGCGAAGAATCGCGCCTTGCGATGGATCGCGCCGTTCGACTAAGAGAACACCTGTTTCAAGCTCTAGTATTGATATAATAGATAGAAACAGGCTCGACGGAGATATTTTTTTAGCCCAGGCTATTACATTTTTATTAGCTTTACTGGATTTAGCTTTTCTTAGCTCAGAGACAATATTGGTATCAAGTAAATACATTAATCAAGATCCTCTGGTCGATAAATATGTTTGTTTAATTTTTCCGGTTCAAAATCGACATCAGCCGCATCAGGCATAGCCAATAGATCAATAATACTTTCTTTGATCTCTGTCAGTTTTTGATAATCTTGTATTGTCAATAATACGTGCGCTGGGTGACCTCTATCAGTAATGAAGACAGGGCCATTGAAAGCCGCACGCTTTATTCTACTTACATCTTGATTGAATTCTCTGCTTGTAACGGTTGTAATCGTCATGTTATTTTCCCTCATTCATAATGTAGCAACTTATCTACATAATTATAATCGATAAGTAGCAATGTGTCTACATAGAAGTTTTTGTTTTTTGATTATTTATATTGAGTTATTTTGTCTAAATTTCTTCCATGTTTTTTTTCTTTTTATATTAATATATGGTAAAATAATGACCAATATTAAAAACAAAGAGTATTATTTATGCAGTCACGATGGCATGATTTTATCGTTACAGGCTTCTTCACTAATATGATGAAAATTTCGACAAAAATAGGAAAAATCATCGTTGAGAGCGCTCAATTTTCATCTGATTTTGTTCTCCAAAAAGTTTTTGGAGAGGGGCTAAATTATATACAAAATAGGCCAGATGAGATCAGGAAGTTAAGGCAAGCAGCCATTGATTCTAAAGATAATATAGTAATTAAAAAAATAGGATTAACAGGAAAACATTATGGCATGGTCATCCCCCAATCTGAAAAGCAATTGCGGGCATTGATTGCTTATGCAGATAGCAAATCAAATGGCCGTTATACCCATCAAGCTTTTCATTATTTCTCAGAAGATGCTTTTTTTGCGCGTACCCATGCAAGCGTATCAAAAACACATACACTATTGGTGTATTGTTTGTCACACGATTTACCGGGTTTCACCCAAGACTTAAGAATTTTATGTCAGGAAATATTTGGGAATACTTCGCTACAATCTCTCCTGAGTACACCTGAATCAAGTGATCAGTTTGAAATAAAAATTTCTACTTTATTTTTTAATCTTTTTGCAAAAAGACTGTTTGGTTTTCAATTTTCTGATAAAGAACTAGTGACTTTACAAAAAAGCACTGACAGTATTCTCTCTTTTCATGGAGATTCTTTTGTTGAAGCAACCATTAAACTGTCTAGTCAATTTAAGAAATTGAAATTAGAATATTACCAAATGATAAAAAAGCGAATGATTGCAGAAGCTGAGAATATAGTTGACGCATTAAAAGAATATTCTAGCAAAAAATCTTTGAGAACAAATTATCTCTTGAGAACGATTATAGAGTTAATAAAAAATGATCATCCTCACTTAAAAAATATTGAAGAATTACTTCAAGAAATTAAATCAAAACAAGTGAAAAAATATTTGCAACACCCTAAAGTGTTAGAGTTACCTTTAATATTAGCAGGATTACCTAATTTACTGTCTGTCAGTATACGAGCAAGTAATACACTCAATACTTGGGTCAAGAAAACACCCGACGTCGCTGAGTCATTAGCCAATTATTTTATAGATTCAATCCAAGATCCTTATTTGCAAAAATGTTTACAGATAGCAATTTTAGAAGCATTGCAAGAAAAAGCTTCCTCAGAAGTACCACGCTATTTTCATGAACCCATTTTAATAGAGGGGTTCAATATTCCAAAACAAACTACGCTTTATATTAATTTAAGGCCTAATCCTTTTCTCACAGATTACAAAGAAATTACTTTGCCGCGACATTTTCCGCTAACACCTTTTTTAATCGGGCCACGGAGTTGCCCTGCCATGGCTGCCAGTATGACTTTAATAAAAGAATTATTATTATTTTTTGCTGAAAAAATGATGCCTGTTCAATTAAAAATGCTTTTTAAAGCAGTATCCACAGGAAACATAGCAGTTTTAGAAATGTTAGTGCAAACAGGAATGAATTTATCTCATCCTGATTCCAGAGGAAATACTGCTTTACATATAGCGGTTTTAGAAGAACAGCCGCTTTGTGTTGAGCTATTAGTAAAGGCTGGTGTGGAACTGAATTGTCAGAATGAACAACTTCAAACGCCGATGCATTTTGCCATTTTTAATACAGAGCCTACTTCTTTAAAAATTTTGTTAAAGGCAGGCGCTAAGACTAATATAGCCAATTATTTTGAACTGACGCCTACTGAAACTGCGAAACGTTGTAATATGCAAACAACGGTTCTTCTGTTAGAACAGCCTGATCAAAAAAAAGAAGAAAAATTAACAGTCGTACAATGTCAATCTACTTTATTTAATTCTATCGTTTCATCTAAACCTGCTGATATGGGGTTAATTGAAGGTGATGGAGAATGTGATATAGAAATACCTTTGTTGGATTCAATTCCACCAGAGGATTTTGTTGAAATGACGCAGCATAACGATAAAATAATTGAGTCTTCAAAACACCTCATTGGGAAGCAGACTTTATGACACCCACAAAAATGGTCTGAAGTCTGGGTAAAATACTCTATTTTATCGTAACTATTCACGATCTTTACTTTTTATCTACCTAATCGATTATCCCTTGTTTTAGCAGAGTAATTGAAATTTGATTTTTTATTTTTTTTATTTCCAAAAGTCGTTGCGGTGGGTGCAATTGACAAAGTATCTTTAGCACCATCTTTTTTCTTTTGATAGTTATCTATTAATTTTTTAAAATGAGAAATTTCTTGTTCTGTTTCTGTTAATAGAGAAGATATTTTTATCCCATGTTCTTCAATTTTTTTGATATTTTCTGCAGAAGCTTCATATAGAGCTATTTCTGTTTTTAACGAGGCTGTTGTATCATTTTTTTTATCTAATATCTTAGGCGGATAATATTCTTTACCATCATAAAGAGACTTATACAGGTTATTCATTTTATCATAAATTGCTGTAAGATCATTTCTTTTGCTAGTATATTCTTCGTAAAGTTTAAGAAAACTTTCTTTTTTTTCACTAAGTTTTTGCTGATAGTCTTCTGTTATTGATGGAGCAAAAGTTATAGTTTCAACAGGTTTTTTATTATATTTTTTAATTAATTGCTTCATGCGTTTTTTAGCATCGCGAAGTGATTGTTCTTCTTCCGCAAATAATTTTATTAGTCGATTGATTTTATCATTTGCCTTCTCAAGCAAAGTAGCAGAAGTTAAGGGGCCAATGCTATTTTTAAATGATTTCCATTTTTTCTGAAAAACTTTCAATATTTTATTAGGATCTTCTAAAGAGACAGCCTTTTCATCTTGAAGGATCGCTAAACTTTTTTTTACCCAATTAGTTCGCAAGTTTATATATTCTTTAAGTCCGTCTTCTGATAAAGCTTTATGCGATTGAATATTTAACTGTATGTCTCCCATGAAATGTTTAATTTTATGATGATATTGCGCAGCAGATTCTTTTGCTAAAACTAGTCTATTTTTGCTATATTCTTTTAGACTCTGATCAATCAATTTTTTTGCTTGATCATAAGTATATTTTTTAAAACCTGAGGCTTTTATTTTTTTATCTAACGTAGACGCAAGTTTTATTATACCGTTTACTTGGGGAATATCCAGCCAAATAGTACTGAATTTTGTCGCTTTTTTAAAATGACTGTTAGGGTATTTTTCTGTTAGTAAATTTGGTAGTTGCTCGAGCGTGCAGGCGAAATAAAGAGTAGGATCAACTACAATGTGATCCCGGCTTAATTTTTTTTGCAGATCCTGAATGGTTACAGTTTCTTCAATCGCCACGATGGCGTCACAATTACCTATCACCAAGACTTGATGACCAATTTTTGAATTATCCGTCAATAAATAAAAAACACTGATAGGCTCGTCTATTTTCTCAGAAAAAAGCTTTAATAAAGCGTAATGACACCGATTATAAGCTGTGCAGACACCATTTAATATTGAAAGATGACTTATCATGATATAATAGTAGTCTTCTTTGATATTTTCCTTAGTGAATGTTTCCAGCATGTTATCTTTAAATTCTTCTGCAACATCTTTAAATTGAGTAGTTTGACCAGCATCAAGTACAGTATCAATAAATTGTTCTTTACCCATTTCTTTAATTCTTTTATTGATAAAATCAATACTTTTTTCATCGCTCTCACTATAGTATTGGTAGGAAAAGTATTGGTGGGAAACTCTATCATATAGACTTTTATGTTTGCCTGCTTTGGCTTCTTCTTGAATTGTTTTTACAGTTTCTTGTGCTAAATCTAAGGCAGATCGATTGCTTTTCATAGTAATTTTTTCCAAAAGTTAAGAAACATAGAGCGATCATCAATCATCCGACACTTTTAACGTATCCACTTTTTGAAATCCTCTGGGTAATTTATTGCCGCGACGCCCTCGTTCACCTTGATAATGCTGCCAGTCAGTTGGTTTTAGTTTTAATTTTTTATTGCCTGATAATATTATTAAAAATTGCTTAGGCGATAAAACTGCAATATCGACTAAAAATTCTTCGCGAGTCAATATTCGACTGCTTGGAATATTTAAAATTTTATTACCCTTGCCTTTAGTTAATTCTGGTAATTCTTTTAATTCAAATAAAAGCAAATGCCCCGTGTTGGTGACTGCTGCTACTCTATCTGTTTCTTTATCAGCTAATAATTTAGGCGGTAATGCTTTAGCGCCATTTGGTAAAGATAATGCAGTTTTTCCTGCGCGGTTTTTTGCATATAAATCACCTAATTTAACCGTAAAACCATACCCTGCATCAGAGGCTAATAAATAATATTGCTCTGGATCTCCCATTAATACACTAATAAATTGCGCATTGGCTGGCGGATTTAAACGACCGGTTAAAGGCTCTCCTTGCCCTCTGGCAGACGGTAAAGAATGCGCTGGTAAAGAATAAGATCGACCGGTTGAATCTAAAAAAACTGCTAATTGATTGCTCCGACCTTTTGCTTGCGCTTGAAACGCATCGCCTGATTTATAACTTAAACTGTTAGGATCAACTTCATGGCCTTTAGCTGCACGCACCCAGCCCATGGTTGATATAATCACTGTGACGGATTCTGTGGGAAGAATTTCAGTTTCACGCATGGCTTGTGCTTCTTTACGCATCACAATCGGTGAACGTCTTGCATCGCCATATTGCTTAGTATCCGCTGTTAATTCTGTATGTACTAATTTTTTTAAACGAGCACTTGATTTTAAAATTTGTTCTAGCTCTTCTTGTTCTTCACTTAATTTTTTTTGTTCAGTTTTAATTTGATTTTCTTCTAAACGCGCTAATTGCCGTAATTTAATATCTAAAATGGCATCGGCTTGCTCTTCACTTAATTTAAATTTTTTCATTAATGCAGCTTTTGGCACATCTTCTTCACGAATAAGATGAATCACTGCGTCTAAATTAAGATAAGCAACTAAAAATCCCGTTAAAATATGTAAACGCTTTTGCACGATATCCAAGCGATAGGCTAAACGTCTTTTAACAGTTGTTAATCGATAGTCTAACCACTCGTTTAAAATAGTTAATAATCCTTTCACTTGCGGACGGCCATTTAAACCAATCATGTTTAAATTAACCCGATAACTCCGCTCAAGTTCAGTGGTCGCAAATAAATGATCCATCAAAGGTTCAATTTCCACTCGATTAGAGCGCGGCACAATCACTAACCGCGTTGGGTTTTCATGATCTGATTCATCTCTTAAATCAGATACTAAAGGCAATTTCTTATTTTGCATTTGTTCGGCAATTTGTTCTAAAATTTTCGCGCCGGATACTTGATGGGGTAAAGCCGTAATAATAATTTCATCTTCTTCTGTCGTATAAACAGCACGCATACGCAATGAGCCATGGCCGGTTTTATATATTTTTAAAATTTCATCACGCGGAGTAATAATTTCTGCTTCCGTCGGAAAATCAGGCGCTAAAATATATTTGCAGATATCTTTAAGTGTCGCATCAGGGTTATCTAATAAATAAATCAGTGCATTCACAACTTCAGTTAAATTATGCGGCGGAATATCAGTTGCCATGCCAACTGCAATGCCCGTGGTACCGTTTAATATAATATTGGGTAGACGAGCTGGTAATAAAGCAGGCTCTTCTAGTGTCCCATCAAAGTTAGGCATCCAATCAACCGTGCCTGCACCCACTTCTGTTAGTAACACTTCTGCGTAAGGAGATAATCGCGATTCAGTATAACGCATAGCAGCAAAAGATTTAGGATCATCAGGAGATCCCCAATTTCCTTGGCCATCAACTAATGTATATCGATAAGAAAATGATTGTGCCATTAAAACCATCGCATCATAGCACGCAACTTCACCGTGTGGATGAAATTTACCGATCACATCCCCAATCGTACGCGCGGATTTTTTATGCTTAGCCGTGGCTTTTAGTCCTAATTCAGACATGGCATACACAATACGACGTTGCACTGGTTTCATGCCATCGCCAATATGCGGAAGTGCGCGATCTAAAATAACCGCCATTGAATAATCCAGATAAGCTTTTTCAGCAAATTCATATAACGGCATGCTTTCAATATTATTAGTGCTCATGCGACAACCTCAGCTAAATTACCTTTTTTCTCTAGCCAATCTTTGCGATCAGCCGCTCTTTTTTTGGCAAGCAACATATCTAACATTTTATCAGTCGGATCCTTTGCTTTAATGGTTAATTGAACTAAACGTCTGGTATCAGGATCCATCGTTGTTTCACGTAACTGAATGGGATTCATCTCGCCTAATCCTTTAAAACGAATAATATGTAGCTTACCTTTTTTATTCTCAGCAGTGATACGATCAATAATGCCTTGTTTTTCCGCATCATCCAGTGCGTAATACACTTCTTTACCATAATCAATTCGGTAAAGCGGCGGCATTGCAATATAAACATGACCTGCCGTTACTAAGGCGCGGAAGTGTTTTACAAAAAGCGCGCATAACAAAGTCGCAATATGTGCTCCATCTGAATCCGCATCTGCTAAAATACAAACTTTTCCGTAGCGTAATCCTGTGACTATTTCAGCGCCTGGTTCAATCCCAATGGCAATTGAAATATCATGCACAGCTTGAGACGCAAGTACTTGCGAAGGATCCACTTCCCAGGTATTTAATATTTTTCCTTTAAGCGGCATAATGGCCTGAAATTCTCGTTGACGCGCTTGTTTAGCAGAGCCACCGGCTGAATCACCTTCAACTAAAAATAATTCAGTGCGATTAACATCTTGTAGTGAACAATCTGCTAATTTTCCTGGAAGCGCAGGACCTGAGGTGATTTTTTTGCGAACGACTGTTTGCGCTGCTTTTAAACGTTTTTGTGCATTAACAATGGCAAGATTAGCAAGGACTTCCCCTAATGCCACATTTTGATTTAACCAAAGGCTGAATGCATCTTTCACCACACCTGAAACGAAACTTGCGCACTCACGGGAAGATAACCGTTCTTTGGTTTGACCAGAAAATTGCGGTTCTTGTAATTTAACCGATAAAATATGCGCGCACTTATCCCAAATATCTTCAGCTGCAAGCTTAATGCCTCGCGGCAATAAATTTCTAAATTCACAAAATTCTCGGATGGCTTCAAGTAAACCTAAGCGAAAACCATTGACATGCGTGCCGCCTTGGGGAGTTGGAATTAAATTAACATAGCTTTCTGTTAAAACTTCTCCTTCTTCGGGTAACCAAAAGGCTGCCCAATCAACTGTTTCTTTATTACCCGCAAAAGACCCTATAAAAGGTTCATCAGGCACACGCTCTGCATTACCAATGGCTTCTTTTAAATAATGCGCAAGACCTTCTTCATAACACCATTCGATACTTTCATTGGTATTTTCATCATGAAAAGAAACATGTAACCCGGGACACAGAACAGCTTTGGCGCGTAAATTATATTTTAATTTACTGACAACAAATTTTGCCGAATCAAAATATTTTTCATCTGGCCAAAATCGAATACTGGTTCCTGTTTCCCGTTGGTTGGCGCTGCCAATCACTTTTAATTTAGTTGTGCGTTCACCTGAACCAAATTGAATTTGATGCACTTTCCCTTCGCGCTTAATAGTCACTAGTAATTTCTTGGACAGCGCATTGACAACGGAAATACCTACCCCATGCAAGCCACCAGAATAACGATACATTTTATTAGAAAATTTAGCGCCGCTATGGAGTTTCGTTAAAATCAACTCAACGCCAGTTAATCCTTCTTCTGGGTGTAAATCAACAGGCATGCCGCGGCCATTGTCACTGACTTCAAGTGAGCCATCTTTATATAAAGTGACTTGTAAAGAGTCGCAATGCCCTTCCATTGCTTCATCAACGCTATTGTCGATTGCTTCTCTTGCTAAATGGTTTGGATTGGTCGTGTCAGTGTACATACCTGGACGACGTTTAACAGGTTCAAGACCGCTTAACACTTCGATCGATTCAGCAGTGTAGGATTGTTTCTGACTCATAAAAAGCTCCTAGCTCGCGAAAAAATAATAGTGGTTTTAATTTTTTTGTAATTCTACCCGATGTAACTGTAACCACAAAAGCGCAATAATCGCCGGCGAAGTTTTAATTTTGCCTGATTGTAGCAACTGCAAAGCTTCATCTGTTGGCAAATTGAGCACACGAATGTCTTCCTGTTCGTGTTTTAATCCATGCACACCGCCTATTCCTTTTGAATCGACTTTACCACAATAGATATGGATATATTCATTTGATCCCCCTGGGCTTGGAAAATATTCAGATATCAATCTTAAGTCTCTTAGATCACATCCGGCTTCTTCAATGGCTTCGCGATGAGCGACTTCTATTGGTTGTTCATTTTTTTCTAAAATGCCAGCAGGGATTTCAATCAGCCAGGGGCTTTCTGGATCAGCAATACTCCCTGGGCGAAATTGTTCGATTAAAATCACTCGATCTAATACTGGATCATACGGTAAAACCGCTGCTGCCGAGTAGCGTTCTAATACTTCTCGTTGCATGGTGTCACTCCAGCCGCCTTCAAATAAACGATGGCGCAAGTGATAACGTGTTAAACGAAAAATGCCTTGATATAGCACCTCACGTTGACTGATTTCATAATCATTTTGGGTAAAGGGCTGGGTTTTAATCATTTAGTTTTCTTTTTTTTAATGAGAATAAGTTTTTCAAGTTCTTTTAATTGTTTCTCTAGATCTTCAATTTTTTTGCGAGTACGTGCTAACACTTTGGTTTGTGCGTCAAATTCTTCACGTGCAACAATATCTAATTTGTTTAAAGCACTTTGTAAGATCACTTGAAAATTTTTCTTTAAATCTTTTTCTAATTTTTGAAAGTTATCGGGTAAAGCATTACATAATTTTTGCGTTAATTCATCTAAAAAAGAGCTTTCTTTCATTGGCAATTCTCCGCGCTGATTAAGTCTTCTTTTCGAATAAATTCTGGTAACACCATGGCAGCCTTATGTATATCAAAATTATAATAATTAGTGGAAAAAGATTTATTATAAATTATTTTCTCACTCACTCGTTTAAAGTCCCCTTGTTTGATTGCCATAATAGCAGATTGCAGTCCTGTTGATTGAGGAAAATGCAATAGATTAAAATCACTAAATCCGTTATTTTTCAAGTGCTGCATATGTTCTTTCATTAATTCTAGCTCAAAAAAAGAATTGCTTTGCTGTACCAATAATCCTTCTTTTTTAAGTAATTTAAAATAATTAGGCAATGGGTCAAATAAAATCTTATTTACATGAATAACAACATCAAAAGTCTCGGGCTCTAAGTGGATAAATGCCTGGGTATGAATACGGGGATCATTTAGTTCTGTCAGTAAATTCTCCTGAACCAGATGCACTGTTTTAACAGTCGGATGCTTTAATATTTCACGCAAAATATCATCGTTTTGTGGATTAATCAACGCAATTTTTTGTGGAGAACGATGGGTAAAGAGCGCAGGATGGGTCATCATTTCACTAAAAATAACTCGATCATGACCCATAGGTAATTCGCGCATATTAAAATTCCTTTGGAAAAACATTCAGTTATTGTGAACCAAAAAAAAGAGATTCTCAAATTTTTTATTAAATCTTTTCTATAGTGCTTACTTTATCCTTGCTATCTATGATAAAAATCAGGTTCATAACACGTATCCATATTGCTGGCAAAATTGATGTAACTGTTGGAGCGTCTTTGTTGGAAGAGTATTAAGAATATCGTTTTTGCTTAATTTCGGTTTTTCATATTTGATACCAAGATAATGCTTTTCTGTATTGATTTTTGTCTCACGTAATGCATTAAAATCTTTGAGAGTATCTTGGATCAACTGACGTTCTAATAGAAATTGAGCAAGCTTTTCTTGGTCATATTCAATTCTGAAAACAAAATCAGGATGTTGATCATTAATAAGTGCATTCCAGGCAAGATACATTTTTACCGCGAGTTCTATCATATTATTTCCAAAAGCATTTTCTGGGAGAGTGAGATGGGGAAGGTGTTTTCGTCTAAACAAATAGGATGCATTGTCTTTTGAATATTGGTTTTCTAGGATGATGGAAGGAATAGCGGATAACGGGTGGCGCAGAACCTGTATAGTATGAGCAAAATAGTAGTGATGAATACCACCTGCTGTTTTGCTCTCGCCAATATCTCCCCAAGGATAATCCGTATCTTTGACTGTTAGCATCCATGAGCTGATACCGTTGGCACCCATATTTTCGTGCCCCACATCGAGTCCCATTTGTTTTAAGAAAAAACTGATATATCCTGACCCGCAGCGTGGATGCGATAAACAACGTATTTCTTTATATTCTTTTCTTATTAATGTATTTTTTTGCCGTATTTTATCTTCTACATCAATCCCTTTTGGGCGAATTTCAGAATAAAATTTTATTTTTCCACACGAAGATAATTCAGAAACAGGAATTGGCATCGCTGTAAAATGCTGTATTTCAGGATGTTGTTGAATAATTTGCTCATGAATATAAACATCCGAAGTGTGATTAATTTTATAAGCGTTTTCGAGTAACAATTTAGCCATTGCACGATTGATAGCAAAACAAGGGTTAGACATAGTTTTATCTTGGGTAAAATAATGTTTTTTAAATATTTTCTTCTTATGTGCTTTTTCCAGCCCTTTGCCTAAGCGAATGAGGAGAGGTTGATGTTTGTTGATTTTATATTTCTCAAAAGACTCTAAGGAAAAAAGTGTCTGAATACTTTCGTTAAAATGATGGGTGAATTTAAGATCATCTTCGCAAATGAGACAAAAATCATAGTTTTTGTCCAACATATCTTTCCATACTTTAATAAATGAACACCAGTTTCCAATTTGTTGAGATATTAGGATGTTGTTAGCGCAGTGACAGCGATTTTGACCGCAGCGAAAGCAGGGGGGGAAAGATGTAACATTGCCTGATTGCATCCATTGCTCAACTTCAGGATCGTCCTTGTCGACGGCTTCAATAAACTCATAGGCTTTGATGCCGACACGCGCAAATTCACGTAGGGTATGTGTTTTTCTATCGAGGCATCTTTTTAAGTTAATGACATAAATATGATCAAATATAGCGCTAAAATCGACTTGTTTCGGATAAAAATAAGCGTGTATTTTAGTAAAAATGTTATGAAACATCAGCGACTTCTGTGGAATAAAGTGAGGCATTATTATAGCTTGGCTTGTGGATAATGGCATCGAAAATTTAATTAAGGTGCTGCACTTTTTTTATTTGATGCAGCTTTACTGGAGTCATTAGTTGTATTACAATAAAAAATACAATTTGTATTACTTTTTAGGCTGTTCTTATTATGAGTGTGATTACGATACGATTACCAGAGAAATTATTACGTGATTTAAACACCTATGCTGAAGCCACTCATACCTCTCGCGCAGAATACATTCGCCGCGCAATTGAACGAATGAATACTGAGGTAAAAAATAAAGAACGTGATGAACACTTAAAAAAAGCAAGCTTACGTGTCAGAAAAGAAAGTATGATCGTTAATAAAGAATTCAGTAGGATTGAAGATGACCCAGAAAATAAAAATTAATCATGGAGAGCTATGGCTTGCAAATTTAAATCCTACGCGAGGAACGGAAGCTGGAAAATATCGACCCGTTTTAATTATACAAAATCAAGTATTATTAGAGATTTCCCATCCTTCAACTCTTATTATCCCATTAACAACTAAACTTATTGATAATGCAAAACCTTTAAGGATACGAATTCCTGCTCAAGACGGCCTCAAAAAAGACTCTGACCTAATGATCGATCACATTCGTGCAATTGATAATAAACGCCTGGTTGAAGGACCGTTATTGAAAACCAGTCATACATTTATGGAGCAAGTTTATAGCGCAATCAGTGAAACTATTGGCTTTGAATATCTCTAAAAGAACTTATTTATAGCCAATTTCTCAATTCTATAAGATAATGCAACGATGTTAATACAATCTCTTACTATTGCAACTCGTGAAAGCCCTCTTGCGCTTTGGCAGGCTCATTTTATTAAAAATAAATTATTAGCACAACATCCTGATTTAAAAATAAAACTCTTAGAGCTTAAAACAACGGCAGATAAAATGCTTAATTTACCCCTAGATAAAGTAGGCGGAAAAGGATTATTTGTCAAAGAATTAGAAGAAGCTTTGCTCGATAGACGTGCAGATATTGCAGTGCATTCGATGAAAGATGTTCCGATGGAATTGCCAAATGGACTTTGCATCCCGGTCATGATTGAGCGAGAAGAGGCGAGAGATGCTTGGGTTTCTAGCTGGTTTCCTAATATAAAAGATTTGAAAGCGAGCGCGCGCATTGGCACGTCCAGTTTAAGAAGGCAAAGTCAATTATTAGCACAGTATCCAGACTTACAAATTATTCAATTACGTGGAAATGTGAATACTCGCTTGCGGCGATTAGATAGCCATGAATTTGATGGAATTATTTTAGCAGCTGCAGGATTGCATCGATTAAATTTAAATGAACGCATTGCGAGCCTTTTTAGTCTTGAGCAAATGCTGCCGGCTGCCGCGCAAGGGATTTTAGGAATTGAATGTCGAACAGAAGATAAAGCAATCCAAGAGCTCATAACACCCTTACAGCATACTGCGAGTTTTTTATGTGCCACAGCAGAGCGTGCACTTTGCAAACGATTAGGGGGTAATTGCCAAGTCCCCGTGGGCGCTTATGCGGAAATAAGAGAAGATCAGATTTTTTTAACTGGGTTAGTCGCACGTCCAGATGGAAAAGTGATTCTAAGAGCCTTGCATAAAATGGAGCTTAAAAATGCAGAAGAATTGGGTGTTTTTGTTGGAAATGAGTTATTAAAGCAAGGGGCAGAATTGATTTTAAGTAATCTTGTTTAATACTTCTCATAGTATGGTACAAAAGAGAATATACATAATGATGCTTGAAGATATCTTCGCACTCGTCACCCGACCGCAGCCGCAAAATGATGCGCTCTGTGAAGCTATTCATGAAGCAGGTGGTCGCGCCCTTTCTTTTCCAACTATTAGAATTATGCCTCCATCAAATAGTTTACTCTTGAATCAACAAATTGAAAAAATAGATCAATATCATTGGGTTATTTTTACCAGCCGCCATGCGGTTGAGCAAAGCGCGCCATTTATCTATGCAAAGTGGCCGGTCTTTCCGCAAAATACCCAAATAGCCGTCATAGGGCAGGCAACAGCACTTGCAGTAAAAACCGCGCATTTACCGCAAGCGATCTATCCTGAATTTGATTGGCGTTCTGAAGGATTACTGGCCTTACCTCAATTTCAAAAAATAACACAGCAGAAAATAGCTATTATTACTGGTGAAAATGGACGAACAGTATTAATAGATACTTTGAAAAAAAGAAAAGCGATAGTGACAAACATAATAGCTTATCAACGAACATTCCCTCAGATTTTACCCCCATTAATCAGGGAAAAAATAGATAAAAAAATAAATGTCTCTATTTGTACATCAAATGATATTATACAAAATCTTAAAATCATAATAGACAAGATAAATATAAATCTTTGGCAGACAGTCTGTCAGATGCCTATGGTGGTTGTGAGCAAACGTATGGCTTTATTCGCAAAAGAAATGGGTATCCAGACAATTTTTGTAGCAGAAAATCCTAGTCTTAATGTTATCATAGCCTTATTAGCAAAGAAAAAGGAACAAATATGTCAAATGAAACGGAAAAACCCATCCCTGCTAAAAAAAGAAATTGGAGAAATATAGGCATTTTATCGGCAACTTTTGCTATTATTGTTTTGTTAGGCATAATGATAGCTATTTCTTACCGTGCGATTGCTATTAACATACAATTAGCTAACTTGATTCATAGCAATCAAACAGAAGTAGACCAATTAAAAATAGCTTTTAACAATTTACAAACTGATACAAAAACAGCTACAACTAGAGCGAATACTTTTTCTGAAAAATTAAATTTATTACAAAAAAATATCGATGAATTATCTCAATCAGAACAAGATAAAAAAAATAAACTAATACGTGAAGAAGCGAATTATTATATTAAACTTGCACAATTTAATTTAGTCTATACAACGAATATTCCACAAGCGTTACATTTATTAGAATTAGCCGATCAAGCGTTTGCAACGCTGTCAGGGGCAGATGTCACGACTATTCGATCTGCACTTGCTACAGATATAGCTCGTTTGCAAAGCACACCTATTGTTGATGTTGATGGTATATACGCAAGATTATCTGTCATGTATGGTGAAATTAAACAATTGCATTTAATCAATCAACCCTCGTTTTTGGAAGAAAAATCTCAAGCAACATCATCACCTGCTTTATCTTGGTGGCGAGCAGGGTTACAAAATACTTGGGCTGGCTTAAAACAATTAGTGATTGTACGACACACTGAGCAAAATCAATTAGTGTTTTTACCGAATGTACGGACAATTTTATATCAAAATTTAAATGCTTGTGTAACGAATGCGATCTGGGCTTTATTGCATGGAGAACAAGATATTTATCTAGGTAGTTTAAATCAAATGAGTGATTATTTAACTCAATATTTTATTGCCGATGATGTGATGACAAAAGCGATGCAAATACAAATTACTAATTTAAAAAATCTATACATTCGACAAAGTGCACCAACGCTTTCTGTTGTATCTTTAATGGGAACCTCTTAAGCCAAAATAGTTTTTTGCGGGAGAAAATAACATGTTACGCTTAATTTGGATTTTAATTATTTTATTTGTTTCTGTTTGGCTTGGGTTACAAATTGCAAAAGACCCAGGACTTGCCTTTTTTTCTTATCGACAATGGTCTGTTGAAATGCCACTGTGGTTTGCGGCGTTGCTTTTTATACTGTTGTTATTGGCAGGTTATAGTTTGTTACGTTTTTTTGGTGGATTAGATCGCATGTTTTATCAACTTAAAAATTGGTTGCGCTTTAGAAAAGTGCATAATGCTTATAGCAAAACAAATCGTGGTTTAATAGAATTAATAGAACACCAATGGCAAGATGCTGAATATTATTTAAAAGCAGGTATTACTCAATCTGAAGTTCCATTAATCAATTATTTGGGATTAGCATTGGCAGCAGATGCGGAAGGTGCTTTTGATCGACGAGATCAATATTTAAGAAAAGCACATTTTTCAGCACCGCGTGCAGAAATCGTTATTGGTATCACAGAAGCACAATTAAAAATAAAACACGGACAAACAGAAGCTGCCTATGTAGTTTTAATGCACCTACATCAAATTGCTCCTAAGCATACTTTTGTATTATCTTTACTAGAACGTTTATATGTGCAGTTAAATGATTGGCAAGCGCTTATTCAGCTTTTGCCAAAATTATATAAAAATCGTGTTATTCCGCGCGAGAATTTTGCTATTTTTGAAAAGAATATTTATATCGAATTATTAAAAAAAGCAACGCGTACGCATGAGACCGGTGCAGCAGTTGAAATATTGTGGGAATCAATTCCTAGGAAATTAAGAAAAGATCCCGCTTTAATTTATGAATATGCAAAAGCATTATCAATTGATCCTGATAAAGCAGATACGTTGCAACTTTTATTAAATAAAATACTTAATAAAGTTTGGAATGAAAAGCTGGTTAATCTGTATGGTAGTCTTTTGACGACTTATCCGCAAAAACAATTAATATCTGTCGAACGCTGGTTAAAACAATATCCTAATCAACCGGCTTTGTTACATATTGCAGGATTGTTAGCTAAACGAAATCAATTATGGGGAAAAGCCAGAAGCTATTTCGAAGAGAGTTTAAAACTACAATTGAGCGAAGAAGTTTATCTTGATTATGGAAAATTGCTGGAACAATTAGGCGACAGAGAGATGGCCTTGGAAAGTTATCGAGATGGGTTGCTATTAAAATTACGCCATTCTTAATTTATTTAAATTATATAAGATGGTGGGCACACTACGTTTTGCCCACCCTACATCAATCATATAATTTATGTAGGGTGGGCAAAGCGCAGCGTGCCCACCATCTCATTTCCTAACTGATCTTTTGATATTAAAATACCTTAAGATGACTAGCAAATTTTGTTGCTTTTTTTATAAAATGTTTATCTAATGTTGCAAATTTTTCTAATTTTTGACAAGCAGCTAAATGCAAGGCATCTGCAAAATCAAAGCCTTGCTCGTACCATTGCAATGCTTGTAAAATGCAAGCAGGGTCTTCTATTGTAATACTTTTAAGATTGATTAATTTTTTAAAAGCAGAAAAAATAATATTTGAATTTAAATCATACGTATAACGTAATACCCATTCTGTTTCTAATAAAACAGTTTTAGGAATAAAAATAAGATTATCTTCAATTAATTTCGCAGCATATTTTGCTTGATGCTTATCATCATTGGTCAGTAATCTAACTAATAAATTAGTATCAATTCCAATCATTTTTGTTTTTTAGCTCCTTTGATTATTCCTTGTTCCATATCTTTGATAGATTTTTTTCGACCCTGATACCCTGTGCATCCAATAATATCTTTAGTAGTCGTTTTAAAAGAGTTGACTGGCGTTAGTAAAATACCTTGCGCTGTATCAGTGATGACAAACTCAATGCCTGAAGACCATTGATGCGCTTCTCGAATCGCTTGAGGAATCACTATTTGACCTTTGCTAGATAAGCGGGTGACTTCCATAATAAAACTCTCTATAATGATAGTAAGATAATGGTAAGATTAGCAAACTTTGCAAGGATTTGCAATTAAAGTTATCGCGCTTGGTGGGCACACTACGTTTTGCCCACTCTACATCAAATAATATGATTCAAATAAGGTAAAAAGCTTAGCAATAATACCATTTATTTAAGAGACTTTGAGCATAGGTCCTTATAGAGAGTAATTTATTTATTTTTAGATCAAAAATTAAATAAAAACTTATTTATGTTATAATTGTATACAAATTAATCATCGATATGTGCTATCTATATGAAAACAATGCAAAAAATCTCTAAATCAACAATTTCGGATAAATTTTCAGGCACCTCTACACCACCCAGTAAAGGGTGTTGCTATTAATTATCTATATTGTTCATTATCTATAATAAATATTTAATAATATTATGAATAAGATAAGGTAGTTATGTTTTTTTACATACTACATAATATTATCTTAATAATATTATCTTAATAATTATTTGTTATTTTATTCATTGGTTATGAATTTTTTTGAGAGCAAATGATTATGGTACAAACTAGAGAAGAATTAAAAAAGAAAGAAATCAATAGAATAGTTGAAGAACTTGAAGTTATTTGTAATAAATATAGAGATAAATTTAGTGAATTTGATTTTAATGAACTATCCAAAAATCATCTGGATTTAAATGAATATTATTCTTTATGTGAACAAATTCCAAAGCTGCATAATGAACTTAAGTTGTTAACTTCCAATAACACTAAAATATATTCTGCATCTAAACCTAATGTTTCTTCGGTTCTTTCTGTTAAAGTTCTTGAATTTCCAAACATACACTATATTTGGATTGGTCCTCCTGCGCAAGATGAAAATTCTATTAAAGGCCATGACCAAGCAGGTGTTATCCACATGGCAAAATTAAATAAAAAGAATAAAATTATATTTTGGTGTTTGTCAGAATATTTGGCTCATTATAAAGTAGTATTTAATTCATATCCTATAGAAGTTCGCTCTATTGAGAATTATATAGAACAAGATTTTAAAAATGAAGACCTTAATAAATCAGCTAAAATTCTTAAGAGAATTAAAAAAGCTACACTAGATGCTTATAATAGAAATACCAAACGTGATATTATTTCTTTTAAAAATGTTTTTTCATTATTCGTTCTAATGTTAGGAGGTTACATTCTTGATACAAATGTAAGGCCTTATTGGGAAATTAAAGCAATTTTTCTTCCTGGGGGAAATCATTTTAGAATACCCAAGCTACCTGAACAGTATGATTGTTGGATAATGTATGCTCCTCCAAATTGCGAATACGCTAAAAACATTTTTTATTATTATTTTGATTTATGGAAAAACTCTGAAAAGTTGTTTCATAAAGTATTCTTGGGATATACAAAAGATTATTGCGATATCATGAGTGGCTTTATGTTAAAAGCAATTACGCATAATAATAATTATCTACCTTGGGTTACTCAAAGAAATTTTTTTAGTGCTACTATAGATGAATTATCTCTCATAAAATATCTCTATAATACTCACAAATTTATATTACGTGAAAAATATGATAAGAATATATTATTAAAACATAAATTTATTGAGTATATGGGTAAAGAGCCAATCAAAGACTTTAAACCCTATATAACTAATATTATTTTTGATTATATATATGATGAAAAAAATAATACAATAGTGGAGCTATCTAAAAAAATCAAGTCAGATCAAGAATATGGTATTTTATTTACCGTAATATATGATAATGACTTAAACCTTTTAGAAGATTTAATTCATTCAGGAGAGGATATTAATCAATTAGCCAATAATGATGATGTTACTGGAGAAACATTATTGCATTTTGCTATACGCTGCAAAAAACCAGACTGTATTAAAATTTTAATAAAGCATGAAGCAAGGCTTGATTTAAAAGCTAAATATAAAAATCAAATGGAAGAAATGACTGCTCATGAATACGCTAGAAAAATTGCACCCGAATATGAATTTTTGTTTAAGCAACAATTATCACCTAAAAGTATCCGCTAAGTCTATTGCCTCTAGCTAAATAAATTTAGCAATGATCAAACAGGTTTTTACCTAAATTATCGGATACAATACAAAAGAAAATATGACAACATTTTAAGTAAACCTTTTAATTTTGTCTATTAATAAAATATTATGGGATAATACTAAATTAATATTTTATATTGGTATTCTTCAAGATCAATATGAAGTAGTCATAAAATTATCTGAACAATACATTAAATAATATGATTCACATAAGTTAAGAAATGCAAGTCTCAATCGGTCTTTCTTCTAGACTCTGTTCCCCTGCAAATAATTGTTCTGCACCATACTCCGACCATGAGCCATCATAAAGCGCATTATTCGGTAAAGACATTAAATCTAAAATAAAATTTAAAATAGGTGCGCTGATACCTGAGCCGCATAAGGTCGTAATCGGTATCGTTAAGTCAACCCCAGTATCAACAATTTTTCGGCGAATTTTATCAAGTGGCAAAAATAAATTTTCTTTATCAAAAAAAATATTATAAGGCAAACAAAAACTATTCGGAATATGGCCTTTGCGTACGCCTATACGAGGATCAGGGCCACCAGCAAAACGAACGGCATGGCGTAAGTCGACAATTTGTTCTTTGGGAATTTGCAGGTTTATTTTAATGTTTTCTAAAGTGCGTAAATAATTTAATTGTAATTTGGCAGTGTAGGGTTTAGCTGAAAAAGAAGGCGCGCCCGATTCTGTTTTTCCGCCATATTTTTCCCAGGCTTTAAACCCACCATCTAAAATATATAGTTGATTCGGATTGTGGCCAAATACTTTAAACATCCATAAAGCACGACAAGCCGAATGGTGTTCGTTATTATCATATAAAATAATTTTATAATCATTACGAATACCTAGCTGACTTAAGGTGTCATTAATTTGTTTTTCATCTTGAGTGAGCATGTTTGGAAATAGGCTCGCTTTATCATTAAAATCAGTAATAGAAAAAAATTGAGCATCCATAATATGTTTTTCAAGAAACTCTTCTTTTGCATCGCGTGGCGCTGGATATAGGCTCGCATCAAGAATAATCAAATTTTTTTGATTTTTGCGAAACTTATCTAATTGTGCCGCATTGATTAACCAAGGCATAGTGACCTCTTTAAATTATTTCTTTAAATTATAACCAATATACAAAAATAAATAAAAATAACCAAACCACATCCACAAAATGCCAATACCATGAAACAGCAGAAAAAGCAAAATGATGCTCTGGTAAAAAGTGGCCTTTTAGGCTGCGAATCAAAATAACTAATAACATTAAAGCACCTACCGTCACATGGGCTGCATGAAATCCTGTGAGCATAAAAAAAGTAGTGCCATAAATGCCGCTTTCAAGGGTTAAATGCATCTTAGTATAAGCTTCATGATATTCATAGCCTTGACAGCCTAGAAAGAGTATACCGAATAAAATAGTTAAAAATAGAAAAAAATGCGTTTGCCTAGCTTGTTTTTTTTGTAAATGCCAATGCGCAATGGTAATAAAAACCGCGCTGGTCATTAAAATAACAGTATTAACAGCCGGCAGCCCCAGCGCAGGCATCACGGCTTTTGGACCCATAAACAATTGTGGATTAGGATTTTTAAGTAACGGCCATGCGGCTTTAAAAGTAGGCCATAGTATCGCATGGGTTTCAGCGCTACCCATAAGTCCGCCTAAAGTGGGGACTGCAAATAATCGAGTATAAAAAAGCGCACCAAAAAAAATACCAAAAAAAGCCACTTCAGACACGATAAACCATAACATCCCTAGACGATACGTCATAGTCATTTTGTGACTGTGTAATCCTAAAAGACTTTCATTGATAACAGCACTAAACCAACCAAACATGACAAAACATAATAAAAGCGCGCCTCCCATAAAAAAATAATGTCCATACCAATTTCCATGAATAATATTCATAATGCCTAATAATAATAAAAATAATCCTACTGCGCCGCTGATTGGCCAACGGCTGGGAGCGGGTAAATAATAGGGAGGCGGTTTTTTAAATTTTTTCATGTAGCAGTCCTTGCAACTTTTTGCGTCACATCAAATAAAGTATAAGCTAAAGAAATAGTAGACAAATCATAAGGAATACGGCTATCAATACGAAATATCACCGGCATATATTTTGTTTCACCAGGCTTTAAAGTTTGTTGTTCAAAGCAAAAACATTGTATTTTATGAAAATAATAAGCAGCATTCAAAGGTGCAAAACTAGGAATAGCTTGAATAGTCATCGATTTTTTCGAATTATTTTTTGCAAAAAAAATAATTTTATTTAATGCGCCCGGATGAACTAAGACAGTTGCTTTCAGTGGATAAAAAATCCAGGGTAAATTAGCATTATTATTGGCAATTAATTCAAGTCGAATCGTTCGAGTTTGATCCATTTGACTTTCAAATTCATTGACTCTAAGCGCAGTATTAATGCCAGTGATTTTACAAAAAGTACTATACAGTGGCACGAGTGCAAAACAAAAACCAAACATGCTCATCACTACTATACTGCAAATGATAACGACTATTTTAATCCTTGTTTGCATAGCTCGCCTTTAAGTTTGAAAAGTATGATAAGGTGCAGGAGAGGCAATGCTCCATTCTAATCCTTGTGCTCCCTCCCATACTCGAGATGTCGCTTTTTTACCATAAAAAATAGTACGAATAATATTATAAAGAAAAATAATTTGCGCAAGTCCTAAGACAAATGCACCAATGCTAATGATTTGATTAAAATCCGTATACTGTAAAGGATAATCTGCAATTCTTCTTGGCATGCCGGCTAATCCTAAAAAATGCATTGGGAAAAAAGTGACATTGACAGCAACGACAGTTATCCAAAAATGGAGTTGGCCTAATGTTTCATTATAATAATGCCCCGTCCATTTAGGTAGCCAATAATAAATAGCAGCCATAATTGAAAAAAGCGCACCCGTTACTAAAACATAATGAAAATGTGCAACCACAAAATAAGTATCTTGATATTGATAATCAGCAGGTACCACAGCAAGCATTAATCCAGAAAATCCACCGATTGAAAATAAAATCACAAAAGCAATCGCAAATAACATAGGTGTTTCAAAAGTAATTGCGCCACGAAAAAGTGTTGCAACCCAATTAAATACTTTAACCCCCGTTGGTACAGCAATTAACATGGTGGTATACATAAAAATAATCTGTGCAGAAAGCGCCATCCCTGTCGTAAACATATGATGAGCCCAAACAATAAAAGACAGAAAAGCAATCGAGGCAATCGCCAGCACCATAAAAGTATAACCAAATATTTTTTTACGGCTAAACGTGGGAATAATTTCTGATATAATGCCAAAGCCAGGTAAAATCATAATATAAACTTCTGGATGACCAAAAAACCAAAATAAATGCTGATATAAAACCGGATCGCCGCCGCCGGCTGCATTAAAAAAACTCGTGCCAAAATGCCGATCAAATAACATCATAGTGACAACACCTGCTAAAACCGGCATGGCAATAATTAATAAAAAAGCAGTAATAAACCAACTCCAAACAAAAAGCGGCATTTTCATATACGTCATGCTGGGTGTTCTTAGATTGATAATAGTTGCAATAATATTGATTGCACCAATGATTGATGAAATACCTAATAAATGAATGGCAGCAATTAAAAAATCAGTGCTAGGCGGTCCATAAGTTGTTGAAAGTGGCGTATACATCGTCCAGCCAAAATTAGGTGCAGCACCTGGTAAAAATAAAGTGCTTAATAAAATTAAAAAGGCAAAAGGTAAAATCCAAAAACTCCAATTATTTAAGCGTGGTAATGCCATATCTGGCGCGCCAATCATTAAGGGAATCATCCAATTCGCCAATCCCACAAAAGCAGGCATGATCGCACCAAATATCATAATTAAACCATGTAACGTGACTAATTGATTATAAAAATTAGGATCAATAAAAGTAATGCCTGGGCGATAGAGTTGAATGCGAATCATCATAGCCATGATGCCGCCGATGAAAAACATAATGCCGCTTAGAATTAAATAAAGAGTACCGATATCTTTGTGATTGGTCGTAAATAACCAACGAGAGATTAAAGCGAGCATGCTTTTATGATTTTGAGTCATGTTTCTTATGTTTCCTTTTAATGTGGCCTATATTTATCCTTTTGCTTTTATCGCTGCAACATCTGCAGGCATGACAATATCTCCCTTGTTATTCCCCCAAGCATTTCGTTCATAAGTGATCACTGCTGCAATTTCTTCATCGGTTAATTGATCTTTAAATGCTTGCATTGCGGTTCCGGGCTTGCCAAAGGCAACTCGATGAATGTGCTGCTCAACGGGTCCTGTTGCAATAGGACTTCCTTTTAAGGCTGGGAAAGTGGGCGGCAAGCCTTCGCCTGTTAATTGATGACACACAGCGCAAGTGGTATTAAAAATTTGTTGTCCTTTTTGCATAATACTTGCCAATGATGTAGTTTCTGATTTATTTTCAACAGGAAGCGCCTTATTTTTTTCAGACGAAATAACAGCCGGGCTTGTAGCAGGTGGCGCGACACCTGTTTTTTGCTGAATCACCCAAGCTGCAAAATCTTTTTCAGTGAGCGCCTCCACCACAATCGGCATATAAGCATGATTCATCCCACACAGTTCAGCGCAACGTCCATGATAAGTGCCTGGTTTATTCACCCGTGTCCAAGCCTCAATAATAAAACCAGGTATGGCATCTTGTTTAGTTCCAAAATCGGGCACCCACCAAGAATGAATCACATCATTGGAGGTCACTAAAAATCGCACTTTTTTATGAATAGGAATGACTAAGGGATGATCAACTGTTAGCAAATAATCCTGATCTTTGGGTTGTGACCCATGAATCTGTGCAAAAGGCGTTGTTGTATTACTAAAAAACTGAATACCAGAATCTAAATATTCATATTTCCATTTCCATTGAAACCCGGTAATTTTAATGGTTAAATCAGGTTTATCTGTATTACGAATTTGTATCAACACTTTTGTCGCAGGAATGGCCATCAGCGCTAAAATAATAAAAGGAATAATAGACCAGGCCATTTCTAGCCGGAAATGCGTATGAAATTGCGCAGCTTTCGCCCCTTTTGATTTTCGATGGTAAATAATTGCATAAAATAAAAAAGAAAATACAACAATACCAATTCCAATACAAATCCAAAAAATAATCATGTGCAAATGATAAATCGCATGACTTAAAGGTGTGACACCTGTGGTTAGGTTTAATTGATAGGACACTTTAAGAGATTTCCCAAATTCATCCATGAAAATGTTATAGTAAGCAATTATAACGTCTTTGTTTAAAAGTATATAGGTGCCCGTCATGCAAAATGATCCTATGCAAAATCATGATCTCGTATCACAACTCATTCGCGATTTTATTGAAGAGAAACGTTCGGAGCGTTTTTGGCGGAATCTTCGCTTTTTTATTGTGTTAATCATTTTGCTAGGTGTGTTGTGTTTGCTGTTCATTCCCAGTAGTTCTGGCACTTTATCAGAAGGCGAGGGCAGCAATTATGTTTCACTCGTACGCCTAGAAGGTATGATTGCTCCGGGTGAAAATTTTTCAGCAGAAACCGTGCTTCCTTTGTTAACCGATGCTTTTAAAGATAAAGACGCAGTGGGTGTTATTATTGATATTAATTCAGGGGGCGGCACACCTGTGCAAGCTTCTATTATTCATGATGCTATTTTACGTTTAAAAAAACAATATCATAAAAAAGTGATAGTAGTGGGTGAAGATATGCTGGCATCGGGTGCTTACTTTGTAGCAGTGGCAGCAGATAAAATCTATGTGAATCCAAATACTATTACCGGCTCCATTGGCGTGATTATGAAAGGATTTGGCTTTCCAGAATTAATTAAAAAAATAGGTATTGAGCGTCGAGTGTATACATCCGGTATTAATAAAGATCGCCTAGATCCTTTTTTACCGCAAACACCAGATGATATTGCAAAAATTAAACAAGTCATTAGTGAAGTCCATACTAATTTTGATGATATGGTTTTAGCGGGTCGTAAAGGTAAATTGCATGGTGATCCTAATAGTTTGTTTACTGGGGATTTTTGGTCGGGTGTTGGTGCTTTACAATTAGGATTAGTGGATGGGTTAGGTAATTTAGATGATGTGATGGTAACTGAATTTAAAGTCGCACGTTATAAAGATTACAGTGAAACACAACCATTTTTACAAATGTTAGCCAATCAAGCAGGGGCTGAGTTTCATTTAATCTTAAATGATACAGAAACTAAATTGCTAGAAAAATTTAATTAGGCAGACAATTAGAAGATTCGTCATGGATAAAAAAAAATGGGCGGAATTTGATAGCAACACCCGACAATTGCATTGTCAAGGCGATTGGGTATTAACCTATTTGGCAGACATTCAAAAAACTCTCAGAAAAATCAAGTTTCCAGGAAGCGGCACAATCCTCATAGAAGGCGCTAGCATTCAAAAAATGGATAGCGCTGGTGCTTGGACGTTATATGAATTACAAAAAAAATTAACCGAAAAAAGTTTGAAAATACAGTTTGAAAATTTTAATGCTCGCTCTGCACAGCTGATGAAACTAGTCACAGATCGTCTCAGTCACGAAAAAAAACTTATCCAAAGACAGCCACCCAATATACTGGCGGTGTTTGGTCGCTCTTGCGTGGGCATCATTGTAGAATTTAAGACATTTTTAGCTTTTACTGGACGATTAAGCATTGAGTTGATACAAAATCTATTTCGTCCTTGGCGTTGGCGCTTGGCTGCTCTTTTTTCAGCGATTGAAAACACTGGATTTAAAGCATTACCTATTATTGCGTTATTATCTTTTATGATTGGCATTGTGATTTCTTATCAGATGGGCAATCAATTACGAAATTATGGTGCGAATGTTTTTATTGTTAATTTATTGGGTTTATCAGTCTTAAGAGAATTTGGTCCTTTAATTACGGCTATTATGGTCGCAGGACGTACCGGCTCTGCTTTTACCGCACAGCTTGGCATCATGAAAATTAATCAAGAAATTGATGCGTTAGATACGATGGGGGTGACCTCTGGTGAGTTACTATTATTGCCTCGTTTATTAGGATTATTGATTGCGCTGCCTTTATTGACAGTTTGGGCAGATATTTTTGGTGTTTTAGGTGGTATGGTCATGGCCAATAATATGCTAGGGATTAGTTGGTTTGATTTCTTAGCGCGTTTTCAACATGAAATTCCTGTGAGCTCGCTGATCATTGGAGTGGGTAAAGCGCCTGTTTTTGCCTTACTGATTGGCAGTATTGGTTGTTTTGAAGGGATGCAGGTCAGCGGCAGTGCAGAAAGCGTTGGCAAGCTTACTACTCGCAGCGTGGTGTTGGGGATTTTTTTTATTATTATTGCAGATGCTATTTTTTCTGTTATTTTTAGTAAGTTAAAATTATGAAAAAAGACCAATCCATCATTGAAATTAAAAATGTTAAGATAAAATTAGGTGGGACGATTGTCCACGAAGATATTAATTTATCGGTTAAACAGGGTGAAATTTTAGCAGTGGTTGGCGGAAGTGGTTCAGGTAAAACAACATTATTGCAGGAGATGCTAATGTTAAAGCGACCTGATGCAGGATCCATTAAAATATTTGGACAAGACGTCATGAGCGCAAATCCTGCTGAGTTACTGACTATTCAAAAACGTTTCGGCGTACTTTTTCAACAAAATGCTTTATTTAGTTCGCTTACTGTATTGGAAAATACGGCATTTCCTTTAAACGAGCATACGAGATTAGATAATAAGACGATCTCTCAATTAGCATTATTAAAAATTAGTTTAGTGGGATTGCCAACGAGTGCGGCACCCAAATATCCTGCGGAATTAAGTGGTGGGATGCAAAAAAGGGCAGCACTTGCGCGTGCAATTGTGCTTGATCCTGAATTATTATTTTTAGATGAACCTTCAGCAGGACTTGATCCGGAAAGTGCCGGGGGGCTTGATCAATTAATATTAGATTTACAAACGACGATGGGATTAACGGTGGTTATTATTACCCATGATTTAGATACTTTGTGGGCAGTGACCGATCGTGTGGCTTTTTTAGGAGAAGGTAGAGTCTTATGTGTTGATACGATGTCTAATTTAATAAAAAACCCACATCCGTTGATTCAAGCTTTTTTTAGCGGCCCGCGAGGACGAACTGCGGAAGATATTTATCAGTCGTAGAGGTACGCATGGAAACCAAAGTAAATTATACAATGGTCGGTGCATTCGTCATTTTGCTTGTTACCTGTTTAGTGTTAGGCATTATTTGGCTATCAGCTGGATTGTCGTATGAAACCTATACTTATTATCGTGTTTATATGAAAGAATCAGTCAGTGGTTTGACCACGGATGCAGCAGTTGAATTTAACGGGGTCAATGTTGGAACCGTGCAAGATATTGCTATTAGTAAACGGGATGCGCAATTAGTTGAGTTATTGCTTCGCATTAAAAGTTCAGCGCCTGTGTCACAAGGGACGCGTGCCATGTTAAATTCGCGTGGCTTAACGGGGATTACTTATCTTGCTTTACAGGATAAAGGGATTGATCCGCGTCCACTAACAATTTTACCAGGTGAATCTTATCCTATTATTACCACATCGCCTTCTTTATTTGTCCGATTGGATACGACATTAAATCGATTTAGTGACAATTTTAATCGAATCAGTCGTGCGATTGAAGATTTATTAAATACTGATAATGTGATTGCGGTGGGCGCGATTTTACAGAATCTGACAACGATTAGTCAGCAAATGATGCCGCTTATTAATACTAGTCTTGATACTTTACAAATGGTGACAACACAAACATTGCCTGCAACGAATCAGACTATTACTAATATTGAAAATGCGACTCGAAATATGGTTGCGATTACTGCTGATTTAAAACAAAATCCAGCGGTATTAATTCGTGGAAAAACACCGCCTCTTTTAGGGCCAGGAGAAAAGTGATGCGATTTTTAAAAATCCTTTTACTGATGTTGTTATTATCCGGTTGTTCTTTTTTTGCAGAGGTTAATACCAATGTGCAGGAGTATCGAATCACCAAAGTTCCGGTGACTGTGATGACAAAACCGCAGCGACGAATTTCTTTATTAGTGAGTCAGCCTCAATCTGTTGGTGTATTAAATACATCTGAAATGCTTTATATCAAGCAACCTTTTTCAGTTGCCTATTTTGCAAAAAATAAGTGGGCGGATACACCGGCTGAGATGTTACAACCTTTGTTAGTTGAGACGTTACAAAAAACCCATTATTTTCATGCGGTAGGGATTTCTGAATCACTGGTGCGGTATAATTACATATTAAACACAGAGATTTTAATTTTTCAACAACGATTTTATTTAAGATATAGTACTTTTCAAATGCGTATTCGGGCAGAAGTTGTCAATGTACAAACGGGTAAGATTGTTGCTGCAAAACAATTTGCAGTGGAAAAAGGCGCGCCGATTTATGGGCCTTATGGCGGAGTGATTGCGGCAAATTGCGCGACGTCTGCTATTTTACAGCAGTTAGCAAGCTGGGTTGCTAAGCTTCCTCTTTGAAAAAGAATAGCTCAATGAGATAATTAGACAAACTCTTTATTTCCTTTATGCGATATAGACGCGTCATACATTCAATTCATAGCGAATATTTCGACCGCAGCCGTCGCATTGTCTTAACGCATTTATTTCTAACAGATGCTGTAAATCCCGGGTGGCTGTTGCTTTAGAAATACCGGTGATGGACATATATTTTTTTGCGCTCATTCCACCTTCATATCCTTTTATTCCTGCTTGCATCATGCGTTTTATAACTTTCATTTGACGCTCATTTAATTTATTTTCATAGGCTTGAAAAAATAAAGATTTCTTAAGAATGAAATTAATTTGTGTTTCAACAGCTGTCTGTGCGCTTAATATAACTTGTAAAAAATATGCAATCCATGCAGTTATTTCATTTGATCGTGAAGCCATTTTTAAAGCGTCATAATAAGCTTTTTTTTTCGCATCAATCGTGTGAGATAGGCTAAGGATGACTGGGTGACCAAAGCTTTGTGATAAAGCTTTTTCAGCAATGACTCGACCTATTCGACCATTGCCATCATCAAATGGATGAATACTTTCAAAATATAAATGGGCAATAGCAGCGCGTACGGGTCCAAATTTAATTTCAAAAGGTTTTCCAGGTGCAGTTTGATTAAACCAATGAATAAATTGCCGCATTTCTTTGGGAACCTGTTTTGCCGGAGGGGCTTCATAATGGACTTGCCATTTTCCATGGTACCCAGAAACAATTTGCATGGGTTCTGGATCGATTCTCCAATAACCTATTTTAAGATTTGGATTAAAAGAACCAGACATTAGTAATAGGTGCCAATTTAACAGCCTATTTTCTGTCAAGGATTGTTTGAACGTTTTTCTGGTATTTAATAGTAACTCTGCTATGCCTTGTGCTCGCCTGTCTTGCACTGAAGCAGGCTTTTGGTTTAGCCCTAATGCATTTCTAATAGAAGATCTGACATCTGCATCTTGAATGTGTTCACCTTCGATTTTTGAAGTTTTAATGGCTTCTTCTACCATTAAATCAATTAATGCTTCTGTTTTTAGATGTTCGGATAAATGACTTATTTTGCCTGATAATTGGCCTATTTTTTCTGCGATGGAAAATAAAATTTCATAAAGACTCGTTAAATCATATTTAAAATGCGGCCAGTCAGGTTGTTGCCAATTATATTTATCTATCGTCATGAGCCGATTATAACTATTAATCGGCTCAAAATAAAGCAAATAATGAGCCGATTAGTGGAGTTAATCGGCTCATTTCTTTTTTAATCAATTAGTTATGATAATTAAAAATTGATTAATTCGGGTTTTCTAGGCTCAATACCCCGGCATTATAATCATATGCAAATAATTCCGCATAACGCCCCCATTCAATCACAGTACGCAATACTCTGGCGGCTTCTTTTTCTGTTAAATAATCTTCAAGCAAAGATAAGAAATTTTCTTCTAATGCCCGATGGCGGGGGTGGCGATTTAATTGGTCTTCAATATAACGAGCAAGGGCTACATATTTTTTTAAATGTAATAAAAAAAGTTTTTTGCGTCCTTGAATATCAGCTTCTGCAAAAGCAATTCCGGCTTCTGTAATAGTAATATCACCTTTTGATACTTTGGCAAAATGCAGAATTTCTAATAGTTCTGTCAGAGGAAATAAATCATCAATATCTAATCTTAAAATCTCAGCCACATCGGGTAAATCCATTTTGCCATTATGCTCAGGAGAATTAAGTGTTTCAAGTAAGCCTGTCACTTCTGCAATATTCGCATCTGGTAGGCGATATCCTAAGTCAGTCGTCGGAGAATAAGTGGATTCCTGTTCTGTTTGTGGTTGCGTCGTCATGAGTGTATAAACACGGTCAATTTGATTGCGAAAACGTGGGTCTAATTCACTTCTAGGATGCGGAAGCGTTATTTTTAACTCGCCACGAATGGATCCTGGATTACTGTTAAAAACAATAATTCTATCCGCTAATAAAATAGCTTCTTCAATATTATGTGTGACGAATAAAATACCGTGTAAGCCCGTTTTTTTTGTTTGCCATAAATCTAATAAATCACTTTTTAAATTATCAGCAGTTAAAACATCTAATGCCGAAAAAGGTTCATCCATTAATAAAATATCAGGATTCACGACTAAAGCTCGTGCAAAACCAACTCGTTGCCGCATGCCGCCAGATAATTCTTTGGGAAAAGCCGTTTCAAAACCATCTAAACCAATAGTATCAATGGCTTTTAATGCACGCTCGCGTCTTTCAGTTGGTAAAATACCTTGTGCTTCAAGTCCTAATTCTACATTTTGCAAAACAGTTAGCCAGGGCATCAAAGCAAATGTTTGAAAAACCATTGACATACCACGGACAGGACTAAAAACTGGCTTGCCGCGATAAAAAACTGTGCCTTCACTCGGTCGCACTAATCCTGCAAAAATGCGCAATAAAGTCGATTTGCCCGAACCTGATTTTCCTAAAATAGCAACAATTTCGCCTTCATATAAACGAAAGTTGATTTGGTCTAAGACAAGTAATTCTTGTCGACCGCCTTTTTTAAAGTTTTTCTTAATATCAATCACTTCAAGGATAGGGGATGCATTGTCATTGGGTTCAGTCATACAAAAATCCTGATTGTTTAAGTTTCAGCAAAATGCGTTTCGGCAATTAAATACAAAGGCCGCCAAATCAAGCGATTGAGTATCAAAACGATCACGCACATGACACCGATTCCTAAGGCGGTATGCAAAAAGTCTCCCTTACTAGTATACTCCGAAATATAAGCACCTAGCCCCGTTGCTGTCAATTTAGTGTTACCCCAGCTGACAACTTCAGCCACAATACTTGCATTCCATGCCCCACCGGATGCAGTAATCGCTCCTGTGATATAAAAAGGAAAAATACTGGGTAAAATAAGTCGCCGCCAGCGTAGCCATTTTTTTAAGCCTAGATTATCAGCTGCTTGCAATAAATCTTTCGGAATAATAGAAGCACCCGCTATGACATTAAATAAAATATACCATTGGGCGCCTAAAATCATCAGTGGAGACGCCCAAATATTCACATTCAAATGATAGCGGACAATGAAAATGACAACGATAGGATACAGCACATTAGCCGGAAAGGCTGCTAAAAATTGTGCAATAGGTTGAATAAAATTAGCAACATTAGGCCGCAATCCTATCCAAACCCCCACAGGAATCCATAATAAAGAACAAAGAATTACTAAAATAAATACTCTAAAGGCAGTGACTAAGCCCAGTAAAAAAACATGTAATACTGATAAAGTGGGTATATGCTGATAAATAAAAATAACCGAATAAATAATCGCAGCTAATAAAGCTATCATAATAAAACTATTTAAGATAAAAGATATATAACGTAAATAAAAAGAATGTGTGTCTGAAGAATGAGGCGCATGTTCAATGCGAAACAGTGGCCAATTCACAAATGCATTAAAAAACTGCATTATTTTAACGCCTAAAAAACGCAAAACCCGCGTGCGATGTAAGATATCTATGACCCAAGAATGGGTTTCAATATTATCAGTTGATTGCTCTGCCTTGAACTTATCGGCCCAGGCAACCAAGGGTCTAAATAATAATTGATCATAAATTAAGATCACAATAAACATAGTTAAAATAGCATATAAAATAGCAAAGACATTGGAAGATTGAATAGCAACAGTAATATACGATCCAATACCTGGCAATAAAATTTGTTGATTAGAAACAGAAATCGCTTCAGATGCCACTACAAAAAACCAGCCAGATGACATTGAAACCATCATATTCCATAATAAACCGGGCATTGAAAAAGGCACATCAATTCGCCAAAAGCGCTGCCAGGCAGATAAATGAAAGACATGGGCTGCTTCTTTTAATTCTAAGGGCACAGAGCGTACGGTTTGATAAAATCCCAATGCCATATTCCAAGCCTGGGAACTAAAAATAGCAAAAATAGCGGCACATTCAGGGCCTAATAAACTCCCTGGAAATAAACTAATAAAACCAACAACCGTAATTGATAAGAATCCAAGAATAGGCACAGATTGTAAAATATCAATCAAAGGAATAATAATTCGTTCTGCTTTTTTGTTTTTAGCAGCCCAAGTTGCAATAGTAAAAGTAAACAGTAATGATGCTAGCATTGCAATAAACATGCGTAATACAGTGCGTAAGGCATATCCTGGCAAGTATCGTGGATCAAGTGATATGGGGGTGGGTTGACCCAATTTATAAGGAACTGACATGTGCTTTGCTTGGATGGCAAGCAGCATGAT
>Ga0207010_1005_pt1 | contig 88934 bp, 84 predicted proteins | sample Alteio_BWMinCont_82_FD_153465 | JGI IMG/M metagenome (GOLD analysis project Ga0207010, IMG submission 153465) | Enriched cells from forest soil in Barre Woods Harvard Forest LTER site, Petersham, Massachusetts, United States -... | ecosystem: Environmental > Terrestrial > Soil > Temperate forest >...
TTTTTCTAAGTCGTTATAGTCATTCTTTAAGAAAACAAATTCAATACAACAAAAAATGTTATATGATTGATCCTGCAATCATCCGTTTGATTGGATTTCGAGCGAGCGAAGATCGTGGTCGTTTAAACGAAAATGTAGTCTTTCTTCATTTAAAAATGTTTGGAAAAGACATTTTTTCCCATAAAGGACAAAGGGAGTGCGATTTTATCATAAGGCAAGGAAATCGTATTGTGGCGGCCATTCAAGTGACAACACATCTTTCTGACCCAAAAACTCGGAAAAGGGAATTCGAAGGGTTGTTAGAAGCAATGAAAACTTATGATCTAAATGAAGGACTGATTCTCACTGAAAATGAAGAGGAAATAATAGAAATGGAGGGCCATAAAATACTGGTAATTCCTATCTGGAAATGGCTCCTTAAGAAATAAATTCAAACTAGAAACGGCTGCTATTGGTTTAAGATCCTCCAAATTGCAGATGGAGGGTCTTCCTCGTTATCTTCTATCTGTTCTCAGGAACCAAGGCCCATGCCTGGCCGGGCCTGCCCCTTTCATTTTCTAATTTACATAAGGTTTTCGCTTGGGAAGAGTTGCTGGACTTTGGTGATTTTGAAGATGCTGTCGCGAGAAACTCCTTTTATGAAGTAGCTCTTCAAAATCTTTGGATAAATTGACACTCGTACCGGCGCTGATAATTTGAATTTTAGTATCAATCAATGATAGTTCAGAGTCTTCCAGGTAGCCCTTATGTGATACAAAGGCATCGATTTCATGATTGAGATTATCAATCAGATTTGATAAACTAGGTGTCATATTACCTCCTTAGAAAGGAAATCTGTACTAGTATCATCATCTATTATAAGTTTATTGTTTGTCAAATTATAAAATATATGATCATGATATTATCTTGATTAATAATATTTTTATTAATTATAATATAGTTATGTGGTTTTGTATCATTAAAAGGAGGGTTTTATGCCTAGTTTTAATATTGCCGATCGGATTGAGACAGGCTTTTCTAATGACTATATGGGAAACACTGGGGGACAGTTTGGTAATGGTTTTTTATGGAACAAAAACAGACTTCAAGAAATATCACCTTTATTCATAAATGAGAAAGAATATAAAATTGGCGATAAAGCTTATCGGATAGTTGTAAAACAGGAAAACAAAGAGCTGTTTAAACAAGATTTTGAAAATACGGAAGACTTTAATCGTTTCATGAATAATGAAGGTTTATCGAGAAAAGCTGTTAATCCATTTATTGCTTGTTTAATCCCGGTTAGAACAGACACAGTCACTCATTTTGCAAAAGATTTCTTTTTACCAACCACATTCAATCAATTGCAAAGAGTAAAAAAGATAAATATAGTAAGTATAGCTGCTGGAATCGGGGCTTTACTTCTCGATTGCGCCACTCTACCAGTCAGATTTTTTACGGCATTCGTTTCTAGAACAGTATTCAACACAAAAGAACAGTCTCTTCATGCAATTTTGAAGGATAAATATCCAAATTTGAAATTGGACGATTATGTTGAGATACACGTCATAGGCTGGAAAGTTCTTGGTCAAGGATATTATAAACCAAATAAAATACGCGAAGAAGAAATTGGATATCGACTTTATTTCGAAGAACATCCCGACGATGGATGTGATCCATATATGATTTCCGAACAGACAATTGAATCAGACGTAGCAGACTATGAAAAACTTAAAGAGAAAATAAGAGCAGGAAAGGAAAAGTTAGAAATGGAGCTGGACCTTCTGGACCGTAAAGACAAATCGGCAATGGACTTCATGGGTTTAAAGACAGGCTTTGAAAAAAAAGAACTCGAAAAAGCTTTTAGAAAAAAATCAGTGAAAATGCACCCGGATCATGGTGGTAATGAAGATCAGTATAAAACCCTGGTCAAATACAGAGACTTATTATTAGAAAAATTGGAGAAAGAAAAAATTGCATAGGACCCTAAATGAAAGGGGCCGCGAGGTGACTATACTGGGGAAAGCATTACGACAGATTTCCTTTAATGACTATTTCCCTGATCTGCAAATTAATAATAAAACTCATGAATACCTGGAAAGGATGGTCAATCATTATAAAGATTACCTGCACACTCCCGAAGGTGCAATAATCAAACCAAACGGCTGCTCTGCCTAGATATTAAAACACTTCACGAGGGTGTATTTAAAGAGGGAATAAAAATATTTGGGAGACTTCATCCGCCGGTAGAGACGCATTTCATTTTTGGCGGAGAGGAGGCGCAAATGAAGAGGTACCTTGGAGCGGTCGTGCTGCCATCCTCGACAGTGATAAGAGGTCAGAGCAGGACAAAATAGCAGCTTCCACCCTTTTTTTCTTAGGCGCAAAGAAAGGTCAATATCTTCCTTATACATAAAAAACTCCGGATCCATCACCTCGTCATTGCCGAGAAGAATACTGTCCAGTGCTTTTTTGCGGCAGAACATCAATGCGCCACATAATGCCGGGATGCTTTCATCGTCGGTGTAATGGCCATTTGGTTTTCCCTGGCCGCGGTCGTACCAACGACCATACCAGGTGGAAAAGATGCCGGTAGTGTCGACTAGTCCGGTTGGTGCATGGCGGGCAATGTCATAACCTAGCAGCTGTCCCGATAGCGCCCCGACATTAGCTGATGAAGGCTCTTCCATTTTATCCATAGCACGTTCGATAAAATCTTTCGACAAAAAGGCATCAGGATTTAAAAAGAGGATATAATCGGTGCCTGGATTGATATAAGAGTAGCCAATGTTATTGCCTTTGCAAAAGCCAACATTGCTCTTTTGAATGTTGAGAAAGATATTGTATTCAGTGAACAGATAGTTCATATCGCTCGAGCCGCTATCGATGACGATAATCTGATTGAGCTTGACTGTCTGCTCATGCAATGCTCTCAAGCATATGGGAAGATAAGACTCGCTATTGTGCGTGACAATGATCACAGCGCATGTGGGAGCCTTTTTCATGCTTCCTTTCCATCAAACAAAAAAGCCACACGCCTTTGATCGGCGTCTGCTCTTACCAGGAACTCATTCAATTCCCTTACTTTTTCGTCAGTCAAAGTTATGATACTTGATGAAAAGAGAGGTAGCAAAGCTTCGCATTCGGTACCGGTGGGCGAAGCATGGGTGACGCCAATGATCCAATCATACTTGGATTCGAGGCTTTCGATCAGGGATTTAAAAGCGTCAGAGCACAGTAATTCAGTTGAAAAACGGGTCATGCCGCCTGAGTGGATGATGTCACCCTCTTTACCTGAATGGATGGCAGGCAATTTAGAAGAGCCTTCCAGATATTGCAATAACCCATCCTTACATACTTCTCCAACAGCATCGAAGTTGAGATAAATGCGCAGTACCTTTTTATGCTTCTTCTGGAAGAGGACTGCTAAATCCATGGAATAATCGACCCCTTTCCCTTCCACAAGTAGCAGCAGATTACAATGGCTGCCAATCAACATATGCGGTGGGTCGACAAAGGTTTGGATGCGCCTCATCGTGTCTAAATCTGCATCGTTGATAGGAGCGCCGCTGGCCGGATCATAACGATCCGAGAGGGTGCCTATGACATGGTAACCCATCATTTTGACATTGTCCGGAGAGACAGATAGTCCGTTTGAAAGCGACTTTTTCAAAGCCATACCGGTGCCAATAAAGCCTCCTAGGAGCATTCCGAGAATGGAAAACAACAGGACTTTAGGAGCCATAGGATGAACCGGCGGCAAGGAGGCATCCAATGGCGCCGACTGGATCATTTCTAAATTTTGAGCGATGTTTTTTGATTCAACCATTTTAGCGATTTCTTCAACGATCAGCTGATTTATTTCCACTTCCTGTTCAATCATCTGTTCGGCCACCCATTTTTTGGGCAGATTGGTCATTTCATCCCTGATCTGCTTCAAGTGATCGTTGATAAGCATCCTTTCTTGCCGTAAGTTCTCGAGTCGCGATTCAAGGTAGTCTCTTAGTGTATTCTCCAGCAATGAAATATGCCTGTGGATCAGTTCAAGGCTTACATTCTGCAAGGCAAGAACCTTCTCATCGACCAGCTGTTTGTTCAACTCCATCAGCTGCACCGTTTGCTTAAGATGCAGTATCAGGAAGGTCCTTTGCAAACTTAACTCATCTTTCACCCGTTCTTGTTCGCGCTGGCTTTGGTTGTTTTGATCTCTGAGGGTCAGGAGCAGGCTGCTGGCTTTCTTGATCATATCCTGGCTGACAGGATCAGTCAGGACAGAGCTTAATGAGGTAATTTCAAAATTTGGGTCTTCCATCTGGTTAATGAAGAAGAGGCTTTGGCGGATAGTCGATTCCATCTGGATGAGTTGTTTGCTATAGTCGATGTAAAGTTCGTCGGCAGCCTTCATATTGATTCCCTGATACTCGCTGGAGGGATTTTGCTGGTGCGTCAACCGCTCCTGCAAAATCTTTTCATGCACCAGGAAGAGCCTTTCCAAGTTCAATAAATAAAATTGAAAGTTTTCGAGGATATTCTGCTTTTCTCGGGGATCGGTTTGCTTTTCAATCCGATCAAACCACCCTTTGATAAGGAATTTATTGTCATTGTATAAGTCGGACTTCTCGTTGGGCGGCAGTTTTTGGTAGATGCGTGCAATGATATCGCGCAATTCGACAATGTTGCCTTGCACCTGGTTAAGCTCTTTAAGCTGTTGGTCGAAAGACTCCTGAATCCCTTTTCGATCGACCTTTTTCTGGATCTCAATCTGCAATCCATCGCGACTTTGCTTATATTCCCTGATCTCATTCAAAACCGTGTTGATCACTTGTGCGTCGTTCTGGCTTGGAGAAAAACTATCGTAATGGGCGTAGATATTTGCCTGCAGGTTCTCGAGACGTTTAATCTCCAGCTCATTGGAAATAAGCTTTTCCTTATAAACGTGCTGATTTCCCGCAATGAAGTCCATCTCCTTGTCAGAATTAATAAAGCCTGAGCTGAATAAATCTTCGGACAAAAAGTCGGCATGGCGGTTCATGATCTCCTGCAAATTGTTTGCAAGTTGATTCTGCCTTGTATAAAGATAATTGAGCTGCAGCTGTGAAATCCTGTTGTGATAGTTCTGCAGATAGTTTTGATAGCACTCCATGGCTGTATTGATGAAGTTGCAAGCCAAGTGGCGGTTGCGATGGTTGAAGGTGAGTTTTAAAACTCCCTTATCTTCCTTGGTCGTTTCAATATCGAAATCCTTACACAACTGTTTGCAGGTATCTGCCATTGGTTCGATCCGCAAAAAGTAGGGTTCCCCCACGATTTCAGCATCAGGGGAACTTAAAACCATCATCAGTTTACCATGTGAAAACGGCTCGTCAAGTTTGCCAAAACCCACATGAGGATCACTGCCTCGCTTGTCACTCACCTCGTATTCGCCATTATCGGCCAGGAGAACTTCGTAGTCTAGAGGCACTTCTCCTTCATAATGGAGAAAATCAATCCGTAAGGGGGAATGCCAATCCTTCAGGGTCGGATCAGACTTGTTCATAAAATTGGCAAAGGCCAGTTTGATATTCGATTTAATCAGGGATGAAATCCCTTCGATGCTACGGATAGGCTCCAGTCGTCCTTGCAAGTTAAGCCGCGCAATCACATCTGACAACAGCTTCCTGGACTTGAGCATCTGGCTTGCTTCATTTTCCTGGTTTGACAGATTTTCGGAAGTTAGCAATTGCATAACGGAGTTAGTGATTTGTCCCGACTTCTTCGCTTTCTCCCTAAAGGTCGCCTCGGCCTGGTAACGGACGGGCCGGATCAAAGCAAATAATCCACCCAGCAGTGCAAAGCCGGCCATGCAAATCAAAATGGTCCTGCTCGAATTGCGTATCAATCTGACGATGTCTGACAAAGTGATTAGCAACTTTTCATCGTTATCCTGTTTCAAGGTACCCATAACATCCTTATGTTAATCTCTAAACAATGAATAGGTTCCATAAGCTGTCTGTACGCCCATACAGCTAGGCAGCAGCTGATCGATAAACCTGTTCCATTGTGTGATCGGCTTCTCGGTTACATAAACAGTATCGCCAGGCATCAGCAAGAGGCTGTCGTTAGGCAAGTGGATAATATGTTCCCATGATAAAACGTAAATTTTCGGATTCTGCAGATTGCCCCGAATGACCTGAATGCAGTCGCGGTTGCCGGTAAAAGGTATACCGCCGGCCGATACCAGCGCTTCACGCAATGACATGAATCCATATGGGAGATTGACGGCGCGAGGTGATCCTACTTCGCCCATTACCATGACGGTCGCATCGCTTGGATTTGCAATGAAAATCTTATCGCCCGGACGCATCACGATATTCTGGCACATGTCGCCTTGATTCATCAACTGATACAGATCAAGCGGGATCTGCTTGCCATCACGCAAGACATAACTTTTAAAGAAATTGGCATTATTCGGCACGCGGGCCAAAGCAAGCACTTCATAGAGACGGATCTTACCATCGACCGGAATGATTGGAGTAGCAACGGATCCTGTTAACTCCACCTTATTCGACAAACGGCGAGTATAGTTAAGATAGACTTCCAGATCCTGGATTTGCTCCCGATAGCAGGCCTGAATTTTCTGTCTGGCCTCGTCTAAAGTTAAACCCGCGACGTAAATTGGAGGGATATCAGGGAAATCGACGGTCCCCTTGCTAACACGGAATCCGACTTTCTCATTGATGAACTGAATAGCATCCATCACATCGCGGCGTTTCGGGTGATAGACCGCAATATTCAAGATATCGTCTTCAGCGATGACGTCCTGGAATTCAACCATATCTTCTTCATTGAGTTCGCCTAGGTCAGTTCCCTCCATATCGAGGATCGAAAGCTTCCCCTGCTTGATTTTATACGAGTCAATCACGAACTCATCGGCACCGTAAAGGTCGTATCGGCATTGAGGATTATTGCATGAATATAAAAAAAGCAAAGGAAGGACTAACAAAAGCCATTTCATTTATGAAAACCATTGTAATATCGGGACTTATAACTTTTATCCTATTTCCCAATTAAGGGGAAGGAAAAAGTAAAGGGATGAAGGATAAAGGATTGCTGAAATCCCTATACCGGCTGGCCCAGCCTTTTATACCCTGGCCTGCATCAAGATTGAAGATCGCCAGATAGACTTTATTCCTTTCTATAAATGGCCTTGTAATTTAAATAAATAAGTTTGATTTCTTATGCCCTAGAGATAAAATTCTGGCACCTTGCAAAAAAAGAACCCATGCCTATAGAGTGAAAAAAATCTGTGTAGATAAAGGGTAGGAGCCTATGAGTGGTTTACTTAGTCTTGTCAGTCTTAGCAGCCCTTTTGATTATGTCTCATTAAAAGAATTGTCTGACGTAAAGACATTAGTGCCTATTCCTCCTTACGAGACAATAATTCAAGACCCATCCAAAATCCAACAAGTCATTAAGGGAATTTTATCAAAGGACAATGGCGATAGTCTAATTGCTGATCTTTTGATTGAACTTAGGAAAAACATCCATAACGATATTTATTTCACCAATATAGTCTTGGAATTTCTCAGACATACCCCTAATGGAAACCCATTAATCCTACTGATGGAAAAAAATCTTTCCATTTTCGTTAATATTCTGACACAGATTCCACATAATCATCGTTTTAATCGCAAATCGATTCTTGGTATTTTAGTCAGTGGTAATGTATGGCAAGAGTTAGTGGCAAATTCACTTATTCGTTGTAAAGATGAAAGCGACGGGGGGGATTTTCACCAAACTCTCTCCGACTATGCTACCCTTCTTGATATTCCAAGCAACCACCTTAATAACTTCCTTGTCTACTTTTTAGAAAAGAAAAAACATTTTGCCTGTTTTGCCTTAATTCTCTCAACCATCAATAAAAAAAATGCCATTTTTGGCTTAATGAAATTTACGGAAAGATATCTTTATCCTTTCCATTTTGTTGAATATAGATCTTTAATAGAATCACTCTCCTGCCTGAAAATTTACCCCGAAAAAATGTATTTCTATACGTATTTAATTGATATTTTTCGGCAAAAAGATAAGTTAAATCATCTCTACAGTGTTTTATCTACTTTTTCTTTTCAAAGCAGGTCTTTGCTAATGCCAGCAATGAAGCCATCTGAACAGGCCCGGATATTTGAAAGATGTATCAACCCTAAAATATTTTGTGATTTTTTAGAGTCATTATGTTTTTTTAACAAAGGCTATACAGATAAAAAAGAACTCGTCAATCTTGCTTTCCAGACAATCCAATCAGATCAACATTCAAAAAGGAAAACTAGGCTAAAGAAAATTGTCTTAGAATTGGTATCTCGCAGCACTTGGATAACCCCCTATTTATTGATATCGCTTCCATTTGCAGAATTACAGCCTATTTTATCCGACTTAACACCCATCGTAAGGACTAGACTATTTACCTGTTGCGAACCTGATAGCTCGACCTCAGAACTATTAAAGGAGTTAATGCTCTTCAAAGGGGCTTTATTAGAATTGCTCTATTCCGAGCTTTTTTTTGATCTTAATCCTCTTCCAATAGAAGGAGAAACCCCAAGAACAAATTCATTAACCGAGCCCACAGCCATAGGGCCATTGATTGATCAGTTTATAATCATGCCATCAGAATTTATAGCTAATTATGCAAGTGAAATTAAAATGATCCCTCCCCTATTGCTTGGGGTTGCCTGCTGCTTTAATGATCAAATTGAGGTCCTTCAAAGATTAATCCCTCATTTAACAGATTATCAGATTATATTTAGCATGAAAGCAATGACAGATGAAAACATTTATGAAGAATTAGGATTAATCAAAAAAGATCTTCGCACACATCAATATCAGATGATTTTATTGAATTTACAGGAGTCTCAGTTAATTACATACACAACTAAAAGGATAGAAGCGATTCAAGGTTCGTTTCGAGATTTTCAAACAGAATTGCAGCAGTTCTCTATCCATTTAAAATCATTCGAAAAAAAAGCATTAATAAAAACACTGTATGACGAGTTCTATCTAAAAGCATTAACATTTCGTGGTAATGCATTGAGCATCGTCAACAGGGATGTTTATACTCTTGTTTCATGCTTAGCTCGAATGAACAATGATTCTCACATAAAGTTCATAGAAATTTTAAGGACAATCATTAATCAGTTTGAGGGCATTTATAACAGGCAATTAGCCCCCCAAAAGTCTCTTTTTATGCAATTGGCACTAGTAGAAAGAAATATTATTCTTGATGAACAGTCAGCTAATGATATTTTCGAAAATATTTATCCGGAATTTTGGTCGACAATGACTGAAAGGGTATTGGTTCATCTAGATATTAGTCCTAATAGCCCCCTGCAAATTTGCTCAGCAGGTGAATTGCATCTCGTAGGAATAACATCTGATGCAGATTTAAAAATAATTGGCATCTCTAAAGAACAACAGACCTATCTCGATCAAATAATCATGATTTTAAATGGAGTAAAAGCTAGCGATGGGGAAGCTCAGTATCAACTTTCAGAAAAATGGAATAAATTTTTGGATATTAAACTTAATGATAGAGAACTGAAAGAAGCTCTGATTGAACTGATCAACTTTTTGGATATCAACAATGTAGATCAGGATTTATTGAAAAAGACTGTGAAGCTGGTCTGCGAGAATTTGATAGCATTGAATGACCTTTCAGAGGCGTTTAAAATGGCCTTCCGTAAAGTTATTACTAGTATCGATAACCTTGAAGGACTGGCGCTCGTCAAATTTACCCGAAGAGTGATTGCCAGGCAAGCATTAGCCATCCGGCGCAGACAAACATTGTGCAAACTGCAATCTTATCTTAAACAGCCTGGCCTTAGAAGCTGCTGGCAAAGGCTACGTACCAATAGCTTTAATTCTCTCCATGAATTGTCGCAGGCAAAGCATCTCGTATTCAGAAGAGATGCTTTCCAGCTACAGTCACTGACTAATGTCTTATTCGTTTCGACTTTACGATTAAGTAACAGGGATGCTAGAATCTTGACATGAATAATTTCGAGAAAAAAGTAGGGCTGATCTTTTTGTTGTTTATTGTTCCCCTCCTTTTTTTACCAAAAGTAAATATTGTCTCATTTAATGCTGAATCGGCAGGACTGCGCATCGATGACTTTATCCTTTTGATCGCCGGACTCTTCCTCTTTTGGGCCCATTATCAACTGCATAAACGACTCTATCACATTGAGGCTTGGATATTAGCCGTAACCCTCTTTGGATTTCTTTCTTTTATTTCGAATCAGGCACTAGTATCAATGGGGATCCTGATCCTTAATGCAAAGATTTTTTACTGCGTCAGGCTGCTCGAATATTTTATTTTCTTCTACATAGGCACCCTGTCGGCCCACATCATCCGGGGAAAACTGATTGTGCAAGCATTATTCCTGTGGAACATTGTCATGATGGTTCTGCAAAAATTCAGATTCACAGGAGCTATCACCACCGAAGGGTATGCAGGGGATGTATCCGGACGGGTCTTCGGGGTGGCTTCATTCCCATCGGAGATGGGGTTGATCCTCAATTTATTATTTTGCTATTTTATGTTTGATAACAGCGCCCAGTCAAAAATCCTAAAACTTTTCCCCTCCTATGTTCGGAGCATTTTCCATCAGTTTTATCCTTATTGGATGTTCGCCCTCTTCAGCATCTTCATCGTCTTGACCGGAAACAGGATCTCAATCCTTGCCCTTTTCGTCTGCTTTGTCTTTAAACTGAAACAGGAATTCAAATGGCGATCCATCGCCCCTGTATTGCTCATCGTCTCCCTTTCGCCTATCATTGCAGGGATTATTTATCTTATTACTTCTACAGATCTATATGAGCGGAGCGCCGAACTACTTTCGTTTAACAATTTAAAACTTTTCAATATAGTCTGGGACAAGATCGACCTTACCAAAAATCCTGTCGGAAACGAAGTCGTAGCCTCCGATCAGTATGATATGAGCTGGTTTTTGCGGGCACACAAATGGATCTATATTGTTAGAGTGTTCATCTCCCACCCTGAATGCTACCTGCAGGGTCTTGGGCCAGGAACCGCCTGGGCGGCGCTCGATGGAGGCATTTTGCGGATCTTTGTAGAATACGGCATCATCGGATCCTTTTTATTCTGGAAGTTTTTCTCTTCGCTCGCCAAAATCAACCAGCAGATGAAATGGATGACTATAGCCCTGGCAATCAACATGATTTTCTTCGATGCCTACCTAGCCTACAAAGCAATGAGCATCTACCTGTTTATTGGCGGCATGATCTTTGAAACCAATTTGATGAAGAAGGAAGATGAAATTAAACTCTATTCAAGCGCTTAGGGGCTTCGCGGCACTATTGGTGGTCTTCTTCCACACCGCCGGCGGGATGGAAGAATATTACGGCAAACACTTTGTATCCCAGCTTTTTTCCTGCGGATACATAGGCGTTGACGTTTTCTTTGTCATCAGCGGTTTTATCATGATGTATGTGCATGAAAAAGATTTGGGGAATCCGACCCGCTGGAATAATTACATCCATAAAAGGCTTTCACGCATCTATCTACCCTATTGGGTCGCCTTCATCGCCCCTTTCCTGATCTACTATTTGCAAGGGAGGATTGGCGACGGAAAGGAAATGTCTATGTCCGGAGCTATCAGCTCTTTCCTGCTGTTTCCCCAAGAAGGAAGAACTGTCCTGGTGGTCTCATGGACGCTTGTTTACGAAATGTTCTTTTATCTACTCTTCGGACTCCTCATTCTAAATTTTAGGCTCGGACTAGTCTGCATGATCCTGTGGGCCGGATTGATCCTGGCCTGCAATTTTTTCTCCATCCCTTTTCCGGTGAATCAGTGGATCGATCTGAGAAATCTTGAGTTTTTTATCGGCATCGGCGCTGCATTACTTATAAAGAGGATTACGGTCCCTGAGGTGACATGGAAAATAGGCCTTGTTATGATTGTGGGATCAATGGCCTGGATGGCTACCTTTTCCCCTTCGTTCGGCTGGCCTGCAGCCATCGCCACAGCAGTGTTTATTCTGGGGGCAGCTCATTCTTTTTCCTTTAATGCACGGATTCCAAATTGGCTTCTCTTCTCCGGAACGATGTCCTATTCCCTTTATCTCGTCCATACACCTATCATGCTGTTGTCTTATAAACTATTGAGAGCATTACACGTTGAAAATCCTTTGGTGGCATTTACTATCACATTGTGTCTTTGCATAGCGGGTGGGATGGTCTTCTATCATTTCGTGGAAAAAAGGCTGCAAGAAAATGGCACAAAACGACGTCTGGTAGCGTGACTCTCTTACATCCCGTTGTATTCCCTACCGGATCTTTCAGGCATGGGACGTCGGATCCCTTCCACCCAGAGGAGCTTTTGGGTAGAATCAGATGGATTCCAGACTAGTAAAATGGCCAAAGCGCCATAAAGAGGGAGAAAATCGACTAATTCATTCCAGTTGGAAACCGTCAATAAGGCATTCATGCAGCCCAACGTAATTAAAATCGTTGTGCGAGAAAAGATGCCAAACACAATCAAAATACCCGCTAATACCTCACCTGCACCTGCAAACATAACGAATATATCATTGGGAATTGCAACTACATTGGGAAAAATCCTCTCATCTAAAAAATAACTAGCATAAGGAATATTAGCCAACTTGTCGACAAGTCCATAAATGATTAAATTCAAGCCTACACCGATGCGTAAAGAAAGAAGCGCATAGCCGGTATAATTGGTCACCGGCTCCATTTTAGGGAATAAGATGCGATCGATCGAAAAAGGTCCTCTGCCGGCTAAATAGAAAAAGGCGGCATAACCCAAGTATTGAATGGATTCAAGCATTGATCTTAACCCCAATAAATCAATTCCCAAAAACCATAGAAGGCCGATTATGACTGCCGAGACATAGGTGAGGCCGCCATAAAATAACGAGAGGGCAATGGTGATCTCTGCCAATCCTATCCAGTGAGGGGCCAACCCCTCGAGAATATGGTGAGCGGAAAAGAGCCTTCCTTGAATGCCATGGATCAACAGAGCAACAGCCACATGGATACCCAAGATAGCCGGCACGAGTCCATAGAAGAGCTTAAGACCTTCATTAGTGGCTCCAAGTTCTTTGGGGCCATAGATAAAATCTCGCTGATCCCTGACTTTCCAAAGAAACCAAAGCAACACAGCCACTACAATAGCGCCTGCTAAAAAAGTAAGTGGCACTTGTTTAAAGAACAGGTCCCAACGAAGATCTGCCCGAGATATGACATCTAAATAATTTTCCATTTTCACCATAAGATTTGTAATTCATTCATAGTGAGTATGGGCTTTTTTAGGCAAGTATATTTCATGTATACTCCTAATTATTATATTTTATTCCATTTACCGCCAAGGCTGATCCCATCCTTATCTACTCCGGATTCATGCTTAAGCGACTTTTTGGAATAGACTGCGAATTTCAGCATCACATCATCCTCGATGATTTTCTTTTGGTTGAGAAGTCCGCAGTCTATCTTGATCCGGTACTCGCCCGGATGAAATAAATCGAGATCAAGATCAAATGAAAGGCGGTGGTGTCCCAGCCTGGATACGATCTGTTGATCGATGTCGTGGTCGCACAAGCGCGAACGGGCAATCACAAGATTGCGCGAATTTAGAATGGAAAAGCCGAGCAGCAGATCTGGATGGGGTTTTAAGATTTCTACATCGAGGTCGAGCCTGGTCGATTCGCCATGGTAGAAAAATTCAGAGTCGTCACGTGGCTTCAACAAGACAGTCTGGTGGAGGCGAATATGTTCATCGCCAATATTTCCTTTCCATTCAAGTCCTGCGGCTGGACAGCTTTTAGTATAGAGACTGACACATTCCTGGATAGGCTCATAGGCTTTCAAAACGCCCTTTTCGAGAAAGATTCCTTTATTGCATAACGCTAAGACCGAATTGACATTATGGCTAACGAACAAAACAGTCGTTCCCTGTGCACCGATCTCATTCATCTTTTTCAGGCACTTTTCCTGGAACTGCGCATCGCCGACAGCCAATACCTCGTCGACAATCAATAAATCCGATTCAAGATGGGCTGCAATGGCAAAACCGAGGCGCATATACATGCCGCTCGAATACCTCTTAATAGGCGTATCCAAAAACTTCTCGATGTCGGCGAAGGCAACGATCTCATCGAACTTTTGCTTCATCTCCCGATAGCTCATCCCCATGATGGCCCCATTAAGAAGGATGTTTTCACGACCAGTGAGGTCAGGATGGAACCCGGTTCCCACTTCCAACAGGCTGGAGACCCTCCCCCGGATGCGGATGCGTCCCTTGGTTGGTTCGATGATCCGTGAAAGGACTTTCAGAAAAGTTGATTTGCCGGCGCCGTTGCGCCCCAGGATGGCAATTTTGTCCCCTTGCTCGATGTTCAAAGTAATGTCATTCAAGGCCCAGAATTCTTCCTGGGTTGGGGCAGATTCAGAAGGATTTAGCAGCAGCCGGTTTTTGATTCCACAGCCCCAGCCGGTCAGGATCTCTTTCAGGGAGGCGTAAGGATTCTGCTGCTCGTGCGAGATGACAAATTTTTTGGACAGGTTCTCTATTTCGACAATGTTCATATGATATCTGCAAAAATCCTTTCCATCTTTCTAAAATAGCGGAAGCCCGATACTAAGATCAAACCATTGATGGTGCACGAAATAGCCAATGCAATGGGAAGGTATTCGTGATAGACCCCAAAGCAGCACCAGCGGAATCCTTCGATGATGCCCGACATGGGATTGAGAAAGTAAAGCCACTGCCAATTTGTCGGCACCAAAAAGCTGCTATAACCAACAGGTGAGATGAACATCCCAAACTGGACCAGAAACGGGACGATAAAGCGGAAATCACGATAGCGGACTGTCAGGGCTGCCAGCCATAAACTGGCCCCCAAACACAACATCAGCGTCAGAATGATGAAAACAGGCAGCAGTAAAAATGTCCAGGAATAAATGCCTGCAAAAATAAAAAGGATAAAAAGCATCCCCAAACTGATACCAAAGTCGATGAAATTAACCAATATGTGACTGATGGGAAGTATGATCCGGGGAAAATAGACCTTTGAGATCATCGTCGCATTGTTGATCAGGCTGTTACTGGTATCGACGATGGAGCTTGAAAAAAGCTGCCAGGGAATCATTCCGGCCAAAACAAATAAGGGATAATTCACATGGGTGGTGGCCAGATTGGCTATCTTACCGAAAATCAGGACAAAGACTGCCATATTTAAGAGGGGCTTGATCAAGGCCCAAGCTACACCCAAAAAAGTTTGCTTATAGCGAACCACAATATCGCGCCAGGCGAAAAAATAAAACAATTCGCGGTAGCGAAATAAATCTTTGAAATATTCTTTTTGTATATTATCGGGATCTATAACTATATTAAATTCTTTATTTTTGTTACACATGGATGAATGATAGCAGAGAAATAAATAGCCTTAAAGGAAATTCCTTTAGTCTTTAGCCTTTTCTTCCCTTTGACTATAAATGGCTTTTTTGTATAGTGTCGCCTTTACATAAGTAACTAAGACTATATGAAATTCATCACAAGTAGCAGACAACTTTTGTCTGGAGCGGTCGTCTTTTTCTATTTGATCCCGCTCCTCTTCTTCGCAACGTACAGTATTGGCTTGATGTCTCGCAATAAAAGCTGGCTGGTGTTATCGCTCGGATTGTTGCTGATTACCACCTGTTCACTGATTTTAGTGTTGTTGCTTTCCTATTGGGAAAACAACCTGAAAAAACAGGTTGTCAATCCCCCTATACCTGTTCGATACGACACCTCAGAGCCTAAAGTCACATCCCTTGACTTAGCCTACGAAAAAGAGCAGATGCTGTCTGAATACGAACCTAAAAGCAGCAGCAATGAGTTAGGTCTTCTGGAAACTGTGAACGAGTACCATGAGCAAAATAGCAAATTGCAAGAACAAATCGAAAATCTCCATCGCACTCTGGATACCTTCGCCGATGAGAACAAGGTCCTTAAGAATGCTGCTGAGAGGTCCGAACAGGACCTTGAAGATTACAAACTATTTTCTGAAGAACAGCTCAAACAAAAGCAACTGCAAATTAATAATCTCCAGCAAATGATCGATGACCAGCGGACGGAAATGGAAAAACGCCAAGACCAGATTCAGCTGCTCGACACCAAAATCTACGATCTCAGTTATGAAATCAGAACACTGCTCCATCTGAATGATTCAGAAAAAGACGAAGTGACAGTAGAAAAAAGTTCTGGAATACCGATCAGACAGGTCATCCACGAATTCAATTCAGAAATGGAAAATTCTTCTTCTATGGCTGTCATGGCCGAAGAGGCAACAGAAAATGAAACGGCCAATCAACCGATTAAAACCGCCATCGAAGCAACCGCCTTACTGAAAAAATGCATCAACAACGCTCAAAAATTGACCGGCGCTAACTTCAACAGTCCAGAAGCTCTCCGCTACCGCGAATTTTCTTCCACCCATTACAACATCGACCAAAAGAGGCTCTTTGAATGTTTAAGAAGTGAATCAAACGGACTGGTCATTGTCTATTCGCCAAAAGATAACAAGGTCTTGTTCGCGAATAACATGGCCAAAACTCTACTCGGATGGAGCCCTGAAAAGTTCTCTTCCGACTTTTTCAATGTCATCCAGGAAGGGATGACCTACTGGAAGAAAGCTCTTAGCCTGTTGTCGCCCACGACTGATTCACAGGCGCGCCTCCTCGCAAAAACTAAACAGGGTCATGAAACCCTTCTCAATTGCCACCTGGGAGTCATCCAGTCCGGCCTCTTCCGCGGCTACGTGATCGGCGTACTGTACCCTGCTTAAACCTAATCAATCCGAAGTAAGTCGATAAGCCACTTCTGAATTTTCTCTAAAATAGAGCGGTCCTTAATTTTTCCCATTTTCTTAATTAATCTTTCTTGACTTATCGACCTGATTTGTTCACATATGGCATAACTATCTACCGTGACACCTCCCTCGGATGGTGTGATTCGAATATGAGTTGAAATATCCCTGTAAACACTCGTCAAAGGGATAACAATGACTAGTCCGGATTTAATTTTGTTCCAATAATTATTAGAAATAATCAGACATGCTCTTACTTTCTTTCCAATTTCATTTCCTTTGGTTGGATCCGCATCAAATAACCAGATTTCGCCTTGTGCCAATGTATCAATATTCTTCGAGACCATCTGCTATTGTTCCTTCTAATTCTTTCCGTTCACCCAATTCCTGTTGCCATGCTTCTTTATTTGACTTTAATTTTTCATATTGTTCATTGAGTAATCTCATTCTTTCGTAGAAACGATAGGACTCAAGAGCTTCGTCAATAATCACAATTTTTGATTTACCGGTTTCTTTCACTAGCTCATTGATAACTTCATCGCTATGAGAAGATATTCTTACTGTTGAAGACATAAACCCCCTCCTTGGTCACAGAGGTCACTGAGGTCACTGAGGTCACTGAGGAGGGCACTGAGGAGGGCACTGAGCTTTTTTAGCGGGAATTGCTGCCGAATCTCAGATAGACTACTCAAAAAAAGAGCTTTCCTGTATTCTGTTTGAAGGCCAGTATACAGATGACGAGCCTAATTTATGAAATCACAGAGGGTCCAATTGCCGTTTCATAATTCGTAAACTCGGGCTAGGTTAAAGAAGGAATTGCACGGAAAAAATGTCTTAATATGCGGTTATCACAGCAAGAAATTACAGCCATTAAATCCGGCATCGAAAAGTTCGATCCCAAAGCGACGATTTATCTTTTTGGATCTCGTGCAGACTCCAAAAAAAAAGGTGGGGATATTGATTTGTTGATCCTATCAAATGTCTTAACAGAAAAAGATAGAATAAAAATTGAAATGGCCATTTTCGATCACCTTGAAGAACAAAAAATCGATCTTGTATTTACTAAAGATGCTTCTCAACCATTTGTCAGAATTGCCTTGAAAACGGGAATCAAATTATGAATGATCTTAATAGCAACCTTTTGGCTCTCCTGGATCAAGAACTTAACTTAATGAATAGAGCGGTTGAAATTTTATCCAGATCGTATGACATCTGTAAAAAAATAGGCGTTAAAGAAAATTATTCGTTCGAAGAACTGACTGAATTTGAAGCTTTGTCGAGTCGTTTTGCTCGTTTAGTCGATCTACTCATACAAAAAATTTTTCGTTTGATAGATGAACTCAATTTGGCTCCTGAGGGAACTGTCCGCGATTCTGTCAATCGAGCAGAAAAAAATGGACTGATTGAAAGCTCCGAACAGCTTGTTGAAATGCGCCGCTTACGCAATCAAGTGGCTCACGAGTATGTTGTGGAGAAACTTACTCACATTTTTGAACGTGTGATCCAACTGACACCGATTCTTCTCGATTGCATTAAAAGAACGCAAAAATACTGTCACAAAACTTTTTTAAAGAATGGGCCAAGATAGCCTTTTCAAGGCAGCTCTTTCTTGATTTAAAACTCCGAAGGAGTGATAGATGTGTAGCCCACTGGATAGATTTCGAAAACTTATGATTGATTTTTAGTTGTTTATTTGTTAACATCTTTATTTATTTAACAATAAAGGAAGTTTTTTGATAAAAAGATTGTAGGAATGACTATCTTTAATTTGAACTTTTCCTTTGCTGATGGGGCTCCGTCTCTATGGCTTGAAGACCTTTTTGTGGTCCCAGAGTTCCAACGTAAAGGTGTGGGAAAATGCCTCATGCAATCACTTTTACAGTCTGCAACAGAACAGAGATGTAATAAAATCTTTTGGATTGTGGCGTCAAAAAAGATGACGGAAGCTGTAGCTTTCTATCACAAATTGGGGGCGGCAGCAGATCCGATATTGAAGTTATTTCGCACACCGAATCACGAGATGGAAACATTGTTGAATAGTTTGCCGGTGAAGGAGAATATTTCTACACGAACTGCAACCGAGCAAGATGTGGAAGCCATTCAGGTTATCTTGCCGCAGATCAAGAAATTGAGTGCCGAATCTCTTTTAAGAACTGAACTGGCCTTGATCGATAATAAAATAGTGGGGATAGCCTCCTATTACATCACTTTTTTTGCGGGTGGGAAACAGAACCGGAACTTTGTATCGATCACATTACCCCAGGCGCCCATGAGGAAGTCAAATCCCAACTCTACAGGCGAATGGTGGAGATAGCCATTCAGAATCGTTGCTTCAGACTTTATTGGTTCGCTGCTGATATGGAAAGCTATCGCCGCGGAGGCAGCAACAGTAAAATGCTCGAGGTTTTTTGCTCAGCCATTTCTGGGATTAAGTCTGAAAGCGAAAAAGAAGCGAAAGAATCCAAGTAAAACGGCAGAAAATTGCTATGGGATTCCAAAGCGGCTGCGCCGCTTAGCGGCACATTTTTTCGAGAAGGTGGTGGAAGAAGAATTTGTAGAAGCCTGACAGAGTATTATAGAAAGAGATTAGGGAAGGCCTTTCCTTCCTTTTTTCGATGGCGATCAGTTTTTCTCTTTCTAAGGCCTGCTGCAGGTACTCCGGATTGCTCTGAGTGTGGGCTAAGTCGACCAGGTCGCCCCCAAAATAGATAGGCCAAAGTTGTGAGCGCATTTTGAGCAGCTGAATTTTTGATGGGGCGGGTTCCATCGTCCGTAAGTTTTGCACATTAATGGGAAGTTCAGTTAATTGATGCTGCCGCCAGCCTTTATATAACGAATCGAATTGGTCATAAATGAATCCATGACCGGCTTCATCGATATTGGTATAATAATGGGGACTCGTGCGTAAAAATAATTCGGCTGAGCTATGGCGTGATTGGTTGTAGCGACGATCGTGGAGAATCCAGACCACCTGCCATCCAAGTTTTATATAATCTTGGTTTCTTTCTTTCACTTCCTGAGCGCTGATGGGGGAAAACTGGATTTCAAAAACAATTTTTTTAGAAAGCCAGGCCACATCAGCGATTCGATTGATTTCAGGCATTTGATGTTCTAAAAGGCAATCTTCGCCTAATAATGACTGGAAATGAAGTTGGGTCTGGAGGTGGACCATCCCTTTTTGATGCTGGCGGCAGGATAAAGGAGGTTCTAAATGATAGAAGTGGAGTTGCCGGTGGAGCCCACCCCTGAGCCTGACTACCCCTTTACACTCTAAACATTCATAAGGGTGTTGTTTCTGGGCATTCTTGGCTAAAACCAGTGTACCGTCGATTTTTCGTGATAATAATTGCATTTTTAAATTTTATGTTGTAAAAAATAAGCCATTCTTTTATTTATGCAAAGAACAGACGGAAGGATTGATTCAATTAATTTATATAACGTTTTCCAATCAATTCTTGACAAAAACATACGATCTAATAGAGAATGTTTATACCCTTTTCTCTCTTTTTTTCTAAACTAGGAAATCATGAACAAAGCAACGAATTTTAAAAATCATTTTTCTCAGCAGCATCAACAGAAGATTGATGAGCTTGTCTCCATCTCTAAGGAGCAAGGTTTTATTACCTATGAAGAGATCAATGATATCTTGCCGATGACTTTTGATTCGGCCGATCAGATCGACCAGGTCTTGATTTTCTTAAGTGGAATGGATATCCAAATCCTCAATCAAGCTGAAGTCGAAAAACAAAAAGAACGGAAAAAAGAAGCCAAAGAACTAGAGGCACTTCCCAAAAGATCGGAAGGATCACCTGATGATCCGGTCAGGATGTACCTTAAAGAAATGGGCTCTGTTCCTCTTCTGACCCGTGAAGAGGAAGTGGAAATTTCTAAAAGGATTGAGAAGGCGCAAATCCAGATTGAAAGGATCATTATGCGCTTCCGTTATGCTACATCGGAAGCCATTGCCATCGCCATCTTCCTATTGACCGGAAAAGAGCGTTTCGACAAATCGATTACTGAAAAAGAAGTGGTCAACAAGCAGGAGTTCCTTAATATCCTTCCTAGGCTATGCAACCTGCTTAAAGAAGAAGACCGGATCCTCGACAATCTATTGATGCAACTGGAAGATCCGCAGCTGAAGAAGAATGACAGGTTGAGAGTCGTCGAAGAAATTGAAAAATGCCGCATCAGGACTCAAGCTTACTTGCGCCGTCTGCACCTTCGACATAACATCATCGATGACTTCGTAGAAGTCATTCTGCGTGCCTATGACAGATTTCTTGCGCTTGAAAGGGATATCATTGAACTGACTCCGCGGGCTGAAAGAAATAAATTTGCCGGCGCCAAGCTCGCTGCCGCCAGGAGAAAACTGAGCAAGCGTGAACTGGCTGCAGGCAGGACCCTTGACGACTTTAAAAAAGATGTCAAGATGCTGCAGCGCTGGATGGACAAGAGCCAGGAAGCAAAAAGGGAAATGGTCGAATCGAACCTCCGCCTAGTCATCTCCATCGCAAAAAAATACACCAACCGGGGCCTATCATTCCTGGATCTGATTCAAGAAGGGAATATGGGCTTGATGAAGGCCGTTGAAAAATTCGAATACCGCCGCGGTTACAAGTTTTCCACTTACGCAACATGGTGGATCAGACAGGCCGTCACACGCGCCATCGCAGACCAAGCGCGTACTATCCGCATCCCTGTCCACATGATCGAAACGATCAATAAGGTGCTGCGCGGCGCTAAGAAGTTGATGATGGAAACAGGTCGCGAGCCCAGCCCGGAAGAGCTCGCTAAGGAACTAGGCATCACCCCGGAACGGGTGAGGGAAATTTACAAAATCGCGCAGCATCCAATCTCTCTACAAGCAGAAGTGGGCGATGGCGGAGAAAGCCAGTTTGGCGACTTCCTGGAAGATACCAGCGCGGACTCCCCTGCCGAAGCGACAGGATATTCCATCCTAAAAGACAAGATGGGTGAGGTGTTGGCGACCCTTAATGACCGCGAAAGAAAAGTTCTCATCCAACGCTTCGGACTCCTCGATGGCAAACCCAAGACTCTGGAAGAGGTGGGAGTCGAGTTCAACGTCACACGCGAGCGTATCAGGCAGATCGAAGCCAAAGCTTTGCGCAAGATGCGCCACCCTATCCGCTCCAAGCAGCTGAAGGCCTTCCTGGACCTATTAGAAACGGAATAGAACTGAGAAGAAATGGTATTGGACAAGGAAAAGATTGCTCAGCTGCTGATGGGCGACGGGCAGCTGGGACGAGCGCTGAAAGGATTTGAGTTCAGGCCGCAGCAAAGAAGTATGCTATCCAATGTCATCGATGCATACAATGAAGATAGCATCTCGCTAATTGAGGCTGGCACCGGAACCGGTAAAAGCATCGCCTATCTCCTTCCCGCACTCAAATGGGCTGCCGAGACAGGTGAAAAAACGGTTATTTCAACTAATACCATCTCACTGCAAGAGCAGCTGATCAATAAAGACATTCCCAACCTCCTTAAAGCGCTCAATCTCGATCTCAAGGCCGTCCTGGTTAAGGGCATGGGTAATTATCTATGCATGCGAAAGCTCGATGATGCGATGAATGAATTACCTTTCTGCTCGCCTGAAGAAAAAAGCGAGATTGAAAAGATCGACAAATGGAAGCATACGACCATCGATGGGACTAAGTCGGACATGTCTTTCATCCCCACCTATGCTGTCTGGGAAAGGGTTTCGGCTGAACATGAAGCATGTCCGCAAAAAGACTGTCCACATTTTCAAACGTGTTATTTTTTTAATGCCCGCAGACAAGCGCAGGAAGCACATATCCTCGTTGTCAATCACCACCTGCTTTTTGCAGACCTGGCGCGCCGGGCCGAAAATGACAATTATACCGATCCTGCCATCTTGCCCCACTACAAACGGATTGTTATCGATGAAGCTCACCATATTGAAGAGATTGCGACCGAATATTTTGCCTCGCGCGTGCATCGGATCGAACTAATGCGCACATTGGGAAGGCTAGCTTCCGATAAACCGGGACAGCAGCAAGGACGCCTTTCCATCTTAAAGCAAAAGATGCAAACGATTTTTAATAAAGCTCCGCCGAGCAATCTGACGGTAGCGATTTCAAAATTGACCATAGACCTGCCGGCCATTCGTCACCGTCTCCTCGATCAGATCAACGAAACCTTCGATGCATTCGTCAATTTCATTTCCTGGATGAAAAATCCGTCGCAGGAGGAGTCGATTGCGCAAGAGCAAAAATTGCGTATCTTAAAGGAATACCAGTCCAATCAACGCTGGAAAGAACATATTCTCCCCTCAGCTTCGCAACTGATCAGTTCCCTAAAGCAGTACAGCATCGAATTAAACGGACTGGAAGCCAACCTCAAACAGCTCGACAACGACCGCTTCCACGAGCAAACCAAAGGGATTCGCTTAGATATTCAAGCACTGGCTATGCGGCTGGCTGCTTCAACCGGTATGCTCGATGAATTCGTCGCCGAACTGAAAGATCCCAACAAGGTGCGCTGGATCGAAGCGCAAAAAATGAATACGCTGCTCAACGTCCACCTGGTCAATGCCGATCTCGACATCTCACAAGCCCTTGTCAATTATCTTTTCAGTAAATTTGCCACAATCATTCTGTGCAGTGCCACATTGACAACTAATCAGCAATTTAACTTTTTCCGCGAGAGATTAGGTCTGACCGAACAGCATATGGCCAAAAAGAAAATCAAAGAAAACATTTATGATTCCCCTTTCAATTACAAAAAGCAGGCCTTGCTTCTAGTCCCAACCGACCTTCCGCCGCCAACAGATATCAAATTCAATCAGATGGCCTACGAAAACATCTGGCATGCCATCCAGGCAAGCCGCGGGCAGGCCTTCGTCCTCTTTACCTCCTACAGCATGATGCAAAGTTGCTCAGCCTACCTGTCGCAAAGGATGAACGAACACCGATATCCCCTTTTTAAACAAGGCGACGACAACCGCCACTCCCTGCTCAATAACTTCAGGACAACTGACCGTGCGGTTCTTTTCGGTACTGATTCTTTCTGGGAAGGGGTCGATGTCGCCGGTGATGCCCTCCGTTGCGTCATCATCGTCAAGCTCCCATTTAAAGTACCGACAGAGCCGATTATCCAGGCTAGGACCGAGGCCATCACTGCTAAAGGAGGGGATCCCTTCTTCGACTACTCGGTCCCCCATGCCATCGTCAAATTCAAACAAGGCTTTGGCCGCCTCATCCGCAACCAATGGGACCGCGGCTGCATCGTCTGTCTCGACACCCGCCTCGTCACCAAAAACTACGGAAAACTATTCCTCAATAGCCTTCCACCCTCCGAAAGGGTGTTCGGCCCTTCAGCCACCCTGTGGCCCAAGATGGAAGAATTCTATCGGCAAACATACCACCTTACCAAGCAGAACCCGGCGAAGTAAAGGCTAAAGGCGAAGGATGAAGGCTTTCAGAAGATTTTTATCAGTCCGGAAAGCATCTATCTGAGTATATACAAACAGCACAGCTACCATCCTTGAGCAGCTCGATATTAAAGTTAATTAATAGTCCTACAGGCCAACCAGTGATGTTATTGAGGTTATTGCTATGGGCTATCACCAGTCGCCCTCCGTTTCACTACGGGCTCTAAGTGAGTACGACTTTTAATCACACCCTTTTACTATCATAAATCATAAGCTTACAACAAATGAAGAGACTACATTTGTAAAAAAAAAATTCTCTGCGCATTCTCAGCGCTCTCTGCGACTCTGCGGTGAATCCCTCGTACCTCCTGAGTTACTACACAGTTACTTTAGATATTAACAAGAAACCGCTTGGTGGGGGGCTTCAAAGCGCCACTCTCCCAAATAATGAAAATAAAAATGATTTTTAATATTGCAAATATACACATCTATTATCCATCATCGATGGTTTTATGGGGAAAATTATGTTTAGAAAATTGCTCTTTATCTTACTTGCCAATTTGAGTGCCTTAGCTTATTGTGAAGTTTTTCAATCAGTCCCGGATAACTATAAAGCCATGCTTGAAAAGGAATATTCAGTTCTTGGGATCGGAGCCAGCTGTGTTGACTTCCTCATCCAAGTCGATGACAACTTCATTAAAGCAAATATTTTCGGCGAAAAGGGAGGATCGACTCTTATAGACTATGATTCGTTGAATCGCATTATAGAGCTTTCTCCAACCGTTCCAAAAGTGGCTACAGGAGGTAGCTGCGCCAATGTAATTAAAAGCCTGGCGATGCTGGGTGATCAGTGTGCATTGCTGGGACATCACGGACCTGATGCCGCAGGTGATTACTTTATAGATTATATGAATAAGATAGGAGTCATCGGATTTTACACTAAATCGACTCAACCAACATCGAGAGCTATTTGCTTAACTACTCCGGATGGACAAAGAACCATGCGTTTTTTCCCTGGATCGAGCAGAGAAATGGACGCAACATTGCTTCATCCGGATTATTTTAAGAACGCAAAAATCATGCATATTGAATCGTATTTATTCCGCAATGACAACTTAATTGAAACAGCCATGCAGCATGCTAAAGAGGCTGGAATACTGGTGTCAATTGATTTATCAAGTTTTGAGATCGTCAGGCAATATAAGGAACAGATATTAAAACTCATCGCGAAATATGTAGACATTGTCTTCGCCAACGAATTTGAAGCTCAGGAACTAATGGGAGTCAATCCGGAAGAAGCTTGCCTCAAGCTACAAGAGATGTGCCCCATAGCCGTTGTCTCTCTGGGAGAGCATGGATGTGTGGTCGGATCGCAAGGCCGGCTGATTAAGAGTCCCGCATTTATCACAACAGCCATTGACACGACAGGCGCCGGTGATGTCTTTTCCGCCGGATTCCTCCACACCTATCTCCAGGGGAAATCACTGGAAGAGTGCGCCAGGTTCGGCAACCGGGTCGGCAGTGCCGTCGTCGAAGTGATCGGTACCGAATTGTCGCCTGAAAGATGGGAGGCGTTACGACTTCAGGATTAATAATTCACCAAAATCAATGATTTTGGCAAAATAATTGCTCTCAATCTATAGTATGAAAATTAAAAATAGTGCAAAGAAATAGCACATTATTCATAAAAGCGGTGCCTCTGTGACCTCTGTACCTCTGTGTCTCTGTGTTTAATTTCTAGCGACATTCATCCCAGCGTGATTTCGAGCTGCTGCAGCTGCCGCAGGTCATCGCGCCACTGGGCCGCCTCTTCGAATCTAAGTTCTTTGGCTGCCTTTTTCATTTGAGACTCGGCTTCCTTAATTTTAGCACGCACCTCGTCGATGGTCAGGTAATGATGTGCCTTTTCTGCAGCATAGAGAAGCTTCTCGGCAGCCAGTGTAGCATATTCGACTTGATCTTCTTCAGATTCGACCAGAACAGAAATTTCCCTTTTGACAGTTCTTGGAGTGATGCCATGTTCTGTGTTATAAGCTTCCTGATGGGCTCTTCTATTTTGCGTGATATCGATCGTACTTTTGATAGACTTTGTGATTTTGTCAGCATACATAATGACCCGGCCTTCTACATTACGAGCGGCGCGGCCGCAAGTTTGGATCAACGATGTTTCGCTTCGGAGAAATCCTTCCTTGTCGGCATCGAGGATGGCGACCAATGACACTTCAGGCAGGTCTAGCCCCTCTCTCAATAAATTAATGCCAACGAGGACATCGAATTCCCCTATGCGAAGACCATGGAGGATCTGGATCCGCTCAAGAGTATCGATATCGGAATGAAGGTATTTGGCTTTGACATCGAGGTCGTTCAGGTAGTTGGTCAATTCTTCAGACAGTCGCTTGGTAAGTGTGGTGACGAGGACTCGGCCGCCTCTTTTGACGTGGATGCGGATTTCGTTGAGGACATCATCCACTTGTCCTGAGGCAGGTCTCACTTCGATGATGGGATCGAGCAGCCCGGTAGGGCGGATGACTTGTTCAACCACTTCGCCAGCCGCCTCTTTTACTTCGAAAGCACCGGGAGTGGCTGACACATAGACTACCTGATTGAATCTTTTGAAGGCTTCTTCAAACTTAAGCGGTCTATTATCATAGGCTGAAGGAAGCCTAAAGCCAAAGTCGACCAAAGACTGCTTTCTAGCCCGGTCGCCATTGGACATGGCATGCAGTTGAGGTAGTGTCTGATGCGACTCGTCAATGATCATGAGGTAATCTTGCGGAAAATAGTCGATCAGGCATGGAGGTGGATCACCTGGATTCCGCAAGCTAAAGTGACGCGAGTAATTTTCGATACCTTTGCAGGTGCCCACTTCTTTGATCATTTCCAGGTCGTACATGGTCCTTTGCTGAATGCGCTCTAACTCCAGGTGCCTTTTGTCGTTTTCATAAAACTTTTTCCGCTCTTCCAATTCTTCTCGTATGGTGCCTAGAGCCTTCCAACGGACTTCCTCAGGTGTAACGTGGTGGGAGCTGGGATAAATGGTAATCGTAGAGATGCGCGACTTGAATTTTCCGGTTAGCGGATCGATCACACTAATTTTTTCGATATCGTCGCCGAACATCTCCACACGAATGGCCATGTCCTCTTCATAGGCAGGAAAGATATCCAGGACATCACCGCGAACACGGAATGTGGCGCGGAAGAAATCAAAGTCGTTCCGTTTATATTGCATCTCAACAAGATGAAGAAGGATATCATCGCGTCTTCTTGTCTCCCCTTCAACCAGTGTCAGGTTCATGCCGCGGTAGTATTCCGGAGATCCCAAACCGTAGATACAAGAGATCGACGCTACGATGATCACATCGGACCTTTCCAGAAGCGATCTGGTGGCGCTCAAACGCATCTTATCGATCCGGTCGTTGATCGCCATATCTTTTTCGATATAGGTATCAGTACGAGGTACGTAGGCCTCCGGCTGGTAATAATCATAATAGGAGACAAAATATTCGACAGCGTTATTGGGAAAGAAGGACTTGAATTCCTGATATAATTGCGCAGCCAAAGTCTTATTGTGAGCCAATATCAGCGTAGGACGCTGCACCTTGGCGATTACATTGGCCATGGTGAAGGTTTTGCCCGATCCGGTGATACCCAAGAGCACCTGTGAGCGCCGTCCTTGCAGAATGCCGGCAGTCAGCTTTTCGATAGCTTGCGGCTGGTCTCCTTGCGGCGTGTAGTCTGTATGAAGTTCGAATAGTGGCATAACTAATTCCCAATATAGTTAACGCTAAAAATTAATCACAAAGGCGCAAAGACACAAAGACAATTAAACACAGAGACACAGAGATTACAGAGAAGAGACTTTATGAATAAAATATTTTGTTCATTTCTGTTTTTCCTCTTGTATATTCATGTCTTTAAAAAGGGTTCAATTTAACTAAGATCTTTTTCTCAGTGACCTCTGTGCCTCTGTGTCTCTGTGTTTAATTATTAACGTCATTTTAGCTTCTAACTTTTTTCCTTCCGTTCTCTTGCTATGCGCGAGATTCTGTTCCAGGCGCCGCTGATGCCCATGGCACTCTTCATATCCTTGAGGGTAGCTTGCGACACTTCGTTCATCTTCAGCGTCCCTTCATAGATGATCTGCTCGACCAGCCCCTTGTGGCCTTCAAACTCTTTTCTCCGCTCCCTTAATGGATCGAGAAAATTATTGATGGCGATGGTCAGTTTTTCTTTGACTTCGACATCGCCAACTTTCCCTTCGCGATAACGTTTCTTAAGGTCTTCCACTTCATCCTTTAAAGGATTGAAGATATCATGGTAAATGAATACCGGATTCCCCTCGACGGTACCCGGAGAGTCTACCCTTAGCCTGTTAGGATCTGTATACATCCCTTTGATCTTTTTGGCAACGATAGCAGCATCATCCGAAAGGAAAATGCAATTATTAGCCGACTTGCTCATCTTACCTTTATTGTCGGTCCCCACAAGAGTAGGCGTGTCGCCGGCAAGCATTTCCGGTAAAGGAAAAACTTCTCCGTAATATTGATTGAAGCGGCGGGCAATATCTCGAGAAAGCTCGACATGGGCCTCGTTGTCTTTGCCGACGGGAACCAGATGAGCTTTAGGCATCAGGATGTCGGCCGTTTGCAGGACCGGGTACCCGACCAATCCGAAGGGAATTGCATCCCCTTCAAGATGGGCATTTCGAGCCATATCCTTGAGGCTAGGCAGACCGGTTAGGCGATTAAGCGAGATGAGCATTTCAAAGAATAGGTTCATCTCGTAAACTGCAGGGCAGGCTGACTGCAGATAGATAGTCGATTTCCTGGGATCGATGCCGCAAGCAAGGAAATCGAGCACCATATCATGGATATGTTCACGCATAGACATGATGTGTTCCTTCTGAGGCTTGGTAGTCAGTGTATGCAGATCAGCTATGATGAAATAACATTCGGCTTTGTCCTGCATGGCCACACGATTCTTGATCGATCCCACATAATGGCCTAGATGGAGTTTTCCTGTCGGACGGTCTCCCGTTAATATTCTCTTTTTCTCAGTTGTCATTTGTTTATTCCTTTACAATTGCAGAGACATCACGCCGGCTGCGATTAAGATGATGATTAATAGTATTACTTTTCCGCCGGGAAGAAGCCTTGGCCCTTCCATATTTAAATGATAGCGCCCTTTCCACACCATCAGGGCAGGTAAGATGCCGAATAAAATGACCGCTCCAAATCCTCCGGCATAATTCAATGCTGATAGGAAAATGTTCGGATAGATCAAGGAGCACACCAACGGCGGCAAAAGTGACAGACTGATGAGCATCACCTTGCCCTTGGCATCTTTCTTAACATTCAATCCGTCCGCCAGGAAGTCAACAAAGCTCAACGCCACTGCCAAAAACGAAGTGATGACGGCAAAGAAGGCAAAGGTTTGGGCTATATCCAATACCCATGAATAGCCGACAGCGTCTTTTAAAGCCTCGGTGGCAATCTGTCCTTGGTCTAAGGCGACTCTAAAATCACTCAAAGGGACAATACCCAGGATCAACCATTCCCAAATCAGATAGATGAACAATGGAATGCTGCTTCCGATGGCGATCGTCATGATCAAGGTTTTAACATGCCCCTTAAAATAGGTCGTCAAGCTCGGTATCATGTTATGGAAGCCAAAAGAAATGATGACTGCGGGCACCACCATGGTTGAGAAGCTCCAGTCGCTATGCCTCAGTAAACTGTTATCTACATGCGAGGATCCCAAAGCTACCATCAAAGCATAGGTAATGATCAGTCCAACCATCAGGATCCGGTTAAACCAATCGACAGCACCAACACCCAAGTAGAGGAGTACTCCAAATAATAGAGTGAAGAGAAGCCCTCCAATGCCATGATGCAGCTGCAGGCCTGTAAACTGATCGACAAAGTCGCTGACCAGCGCCCCGCTGGCTGCTACATAAGCGACCATCAGCGAGTAAAATAAAAAAAGGAATACGACCCAGCTGACAGCTTTGCCTGCGAATCCCAATGTTTTTTCAGCCAAAGTGATCAGACTCACCTCAGTTCCATACCAGAGATTAGCTTCCAAGAGTAAAAGTCCGGTGGACAGCATATACAACCAGCAGATAACAAAAATAATGATGCTGGGGACGAATCCGGCTAGAGCACTCAGGACCGGCAGTCCGAGCATACCCGCTCCAATACAACATCCGGCGACCAACATGATGCCGCCGAAAAGGCTTCCTTGTTTCATGAGATTTCTTCTCCAAAAATGAATTAATTATAACCAAAGGTAATTAGGAAAGACAGCAAGAAATATGATGGCTAGCGCCACCAGAAGAAGAAATGAGATGTGGATGTAGTAATATATTTGTTATCCATGGCCTCATGGTAGCAGAAGTGGTAGTTTGTGAAAAGAAAATTTGCAAAAAAAGGGACAAATGGGACTGATGGGACTTAGAGACTATTAGTCCCATCAGTCCCATTCGTCCCATATGTCCCTTTCTGCGGTCCTATAACACTAATTTGTATTGATTCCATTACCAAGCAATTGATATTGCTTAATTATATCAGGGTCGTTCTGAAGAGAATAGTGGATTTCCTGATATTGGCTGTAATGATTAAATTTTGACAAAACGATCTCCTTGTCAGTTCTTAATTTTTTAGGAATTTGGTTAAAGTTAATATACAACGCTATTTCACGATCTGATATGAGACTGTCGTCAATGTATTTATAAACTCTTGGATCAATCCTCATCAATGTTACAATGAGTTGTCTATCTTTTTTCAATCGTTCATTTGCACCTGCAAAAATTAAATGGGCATCTAGACAATTATTAAATACCTCTAAGATAAATTTTTCAGAATTGAGTAAGTCGGGATGAATGTGATTCACGGGCCTTCCACTCAGTTTGTAATTTTCGATGATAAAATCTTCATCAACTGTATGACAATTAGCGTAAATTTCTAAAAGATCGGCTATTTTAATAATATCGTTGATTCCAGTTCCAAATAAGTTACTCACATAAACTTTTTTATCTATGGCCGCAAAATCCAGTTGGATGGGCTCACATCACCATGTGAAGCATGTATCTTCAATTTCTAATTAATCAAATTCCCCACATTTCCCCATTTCTCATTGTTTAAATCATTTTAAAATCCTTAAAATAACCTTTTTTTGCTTGCAAAGTGTCCCAATTTAACCTATAAAAGGTAAATACAGGACACTTAAAGGTTAAAATGGGTCACTTTTATGAGGAAGACAAAAAAAGAAAAATTGGAAGCAGTCGTGAAACTTTTTCATAAGGAAAAGGTGCTGAAAATCGACAAACTGTTTGGGGTATTTAAAACAGAATCACGAAGGACCGTTCATCGTTATATGAAAGAGCTTGAGTATCGCACGAGTTATTCTCATGCAGGACAGTACTACACACTTTTTGAAATTGCTGAATCCGATGAAAACGGACTCTGGCATTATGGTGACATCGGCTTTTCCAGGCACGGTACCTTGTTGGATACAATTATTTATCTTGTTGACCGATCACCCGAAGGAATGACAAATAACGAGTTGCAAGATAAGTTTCACTTGGTGGTAAAAGCTGCTCTAATTGATCTGGTTAAGAAGAAATTGCTTGTGCGTGAAAAACGAACGAACCGATATGTCTACCTGAGTCCTGAGCCCGCAAAAGGGCTAAAGCAGCTCAAGCGAAGAGAATTTACCTCAGATTCTTTAGTGGATGATTCGACCTCATTAAGAATTCTACTTATGGCCTATAGATTGGTTGGAGACTCGGTTTCCCCTGAGCGAGTCGCCACCTATTTAAAAAAAGAAGGGTCCAAGATCTCGTTAGATGTTGTTAATCGAGTATTTCAGAAATATGACATGGGAAAAAAAACTCGGGACTTAACCTCCTCCCAATCTTAAAGGACTTACGCTCAAAGGTCGTTGATAAGCTTGCCCCTGCTTCCTGTTTTATTAACCCTGAGATTATTTTCACTGCAACCGAGCGCGACCAATGCTGTGGCGCATGTCTAAAAGTGCGGAAATCCCAAACAAGAACAGTGAAACTCCTTGATTTTGGTGAGCTGACATTCAATGAAACAGTTAAGTACTGCCCCATTTGTGATAACGATTTTGAATCTGAAAAACTCAGAAGACTAGTCCCTGATCATGCAAATTTTGGGTTTGATATAATAGAATTTGTGGGCAGGAAGTTTTTTATAGAACACTATACGGAAGATGATATTTTAGAGATCCTTAAAGAACGAAACGTGCAAATTTCTCCCAGAGAAATTCCTGTTCTCGGCCGGAAATTTGTCCTTTACCTCGCACAGGCCCATCAAAACAAAGAAGCTGAAGTTAGAGGATTAATTCAAAAGAATGGTGGATATTTTGCTCATCTCGACGGCACCTGCGATGGTGCAAGCCCACATTTGTTCTGTGCAGTAGAGGAATTATTAAAGCTTGTTTTGCTTTCACGAAAGATTCCAAGTGAATCCGCTGATGCCATCATCCCGATTTTGAGAGATCTTGAAGCCTCCTACGGGAAGCCTCTTGGTATTGTATGTGATATGAGCAAAGCGATTATCAGTGCTATTGAAGAGGTTTTTCCCGGGATTCGCATATTCATCTGTCACTTTCATTTCTTGCGCGATCTTGGGAAGGATCTTCTAAAAAACGATTACGACCTTCTTGCCTCTCTATTGCGTGATTATAATGTCAAACCAACCTTGAGCAAATTTGCCAGAGACCTACGAGACCTAATCAAAAAGTACCCATCGCTATCAAATCACCTAGAATCCAAGGACAATGTGTTTGCTCAAAAATTGCCTGAAGAAGTCTTGGCTCACCTTCTAATAGAGTGGATTCAGAACCATCCAACAGACCTTGGAGGTTACGGATATCCTTTTGATCGTGCTCATTTAGCCCTCATCAAACGTCTCGAAATGGCATACGAGTATCTTCAAAAATTGACACTGAAACCAACCGATCGTTTGGTAAAGATAAAGGATTTTCTGGAAGAGCTTTTAGGCAATACAGACCTTCAAGAGTGCATTAAAAGGGTAAAGAAAAAAGCTTACCATTTCGATCGCCTCCGCACGATCATGCGCATTGCTCCTCCCGATGGCAAAGATGGACTGAACGATGATGGTGAAGAGGTTGATATGCTTGAAATGAAGAAGGAGCTCGAAAAGTTCATTGAGATGAAGGAAATAAAAGAGGCCGGATTAAAGGATAACGGTTATAAAAAAATGCTTTTGCAGATCGCCAAATATAAAGACAGACTATTCACAGGTGGAGTAGAGATCACCGACGCACAGGGGGTCATCAAACACATTCAACCCGAACGGACAAATAATCTTCTGGAACGATTTTTCAGAGGAGAAAAACGGGGAGTCAGAAAAAGAACAGGATGTAAATCGATGGGGCGTGTTTTTAAGACAATGCTTGAAGAGACACCTTATGTGAAAAACCTGGAAAATCCGGAGTATTTAAAGGTTATTTTAAATGGGAAAGAAACCTTGGCTGAATGTTTTGCTGAGATAGACAGTGCAAAGATAAGAGAAACGATGCAGAAGCATCTTGAAGAGCAGGATCGACTGCGTCCATGTGTGAAGAAGGCAATAGAAGACGACGGATTATTGCAAAGCATCTTAGAAGCGTATTAAAATCAATACACCCTAATCTAAAACTTTCCCAATTACATCATGTCCACATAATATTATGTTAATTAAAATCACCTCCAGAATGGAATAAGTTTTAATTGAAATAACATTTTTAGTTGACATTAATATTAGATGTCTGATAAACTAAATGCATAAAAGGCAAAAATCTTGCCCGCTATGGCTAAGCAAAATCCAACGGGATTTTGCGGTCATAGTTTTTTATATTTATCAATAAAAAATAATGATTTAATCACATCAGGATGATTAAGAACAGCGAGTAGACTATCATTCAAGACTTCCTGATATTTAGTTTGATAATTTGCTTTGATTAAATCCGTATTTTGAAATACGGGTTGCTTTGAAAGATCCAAGTCGAAATCGATTAACTTATTCAGTATTTGATCTAACGATAAATAACTTTTATTCAAGTAAAAAAGAATGAGTTTTAAATACTTATGATTGGGTTTTTCGAGAAAACTTTTTGGAAAAGGAGCGTTGAGTTCAAATTTATAAGCTACTTTGTTTTCTACGAATGTATCTGCAAAATTATATAGAATAAATTTATCCGTTAAATTTTGAGTACTTGCATCCAGAGAGTCGTAATTTTTAAGAAAAAACCAAAAAATCTTTGTTAAATTTTCGATTGTTTTCTCAGCTTGATTTAACGGATAATTTCGTTTAATAGAACCCATTCTACTATCATCCATTTCCAGATATTTATAAGCTATTGGAGCGATTAGTGCATTCAACCTAGCCACCTCAAGTGGATTTACAGGACCTTGTACGCCCCTAAGCAATTGCATTAACTCTTCGGCTTTTACTATTTTCTTATTGATGATCTTTCTCATCGATTTTACGATTTGATGATCAGGTTCTTTGGAAACGATGCGGTTCATCTTTTTGCACACCAGCGACAGCACGGCCTTATCTTTAAAATTACCTGAGCTAGCAATGAGACTCCAGGCTTCATCAAAAGGAGGAAGTTTTGACCCCGGTGTGGGAGGATTTTTCTTATATTTCATTTGAGAAGCAAGTAATCCACCTATTCCACAGAAAATTAGTTCGGCTGTTTTTGTCGGAAATCCCAAAGTGCGAAAGAAAAAGACGTTTAATAAAACTGCCATCGATCCGGAAAGGATTGCCATGGCAAACTTTTTTGATCCCAAATTTTTATTGCACCAGTCGGGGTATGTCCGAGTTACAAATTGATCAAAAACATAGGAAGCTTTTGCAGAAGCTTTTGCAACAGAACAAGTAAACATACAAGCCAAGCAGGCTAATTTAAAACCTGATAATGGAAGCAACCTAACAAGGTGCCCCTTCCAGGCTATCGAGACGGTAGAGACAATCTCTTTGGCTGATGAAATCTGAGAAGCAATTGATTGAATATTCATAAAAATTCCTTAATATAAGTTATTAAATAACATGAAGTATACAATATCTTTTATATTAAGTAAACATTTTTATTAGCTGTTACGTTTTAAGATCCATTAATCCAGACCTACGTTCTTCAATAACCTCATTTTACAGCTTAATATTGCTCTCTGTGACCTCAGTGCCTCTGTGTCTCTGTGTTTAATTTTGGTGGTGGTCCTGCGCGGCACCTTTGCGAACTTTGCGCCTTTGCGTTTAAATTTTAGCGCGACTTAGCTTCCGTCTGTCTAGCTAACTCTTCTTCCAGATAAGTCCTTCCACGATAGTCCTGTACTGGTCCTTGGAGCCGTATTCGGCATGCATGAAGAAATCACCGGTCTCCTGCCGTTCATAGACTTCAAAGCCTTCGAACTCGGGATCGCCGCGAAACTCCCAGGCGATAGTCTTGCTGTCCCTGATCCCCGTCCCGTCAACTTTTTCGATGAGATTATTTTCCAGTGAGATGGTAAAGGTTCCCGGTTTCATTTGAGTGATGGTGAAGGTATTGATGAGTTGGTCACTAGCCCCCTCCATCTCGACCACTTGGGTGGCCTTGAGGGTATCATCGCCTTCCTTTTCGATTTTCCAGCGGGTATAGAATTTGATGAATTGTGCCGAAGCGGTGAATGTGATCTTCCCTTCCCCTAGCCAGGTACCGGGCTCAAAAATAAATTCGTTTATCATCAGAACATAAACCTCCGGCTATAGACACTTTGCAAGACACCCAGGGCCATCATTGTCGCGATGATCGACGATCCGCCATAAGTCACCAGATTAAGGGGCACTCCCGTAATGGGGAGGAAGCCGCACATCATACCTATATTCACTATAATATGCATAGCCAGATAGACTGCAACCCCGGCAGATAAAAGTCTACCGAAGGGGTCCTTGGCCACTGCCGTTACCTGAAAGCTAAAATAAATCAGGGCATAATAGAGAACAACTAATAATAGCATACCGAGGAGTCCGAACTCCTCGCCAAAGGAGGGAAAGACCGAATCGGTGTAGGGCGCCGGCAACCATCCCCTGCCGGTATATTCGCTGTTGCGCCAGCCTGCGCCTGTGATGCCGCCAATAGCGATGGCGGTGGCAGCAGCTTTTTGGTGATGGGTCGACGGATCGAGCCGGTCAAACTGATAGTCTTTGAGAAAGAGTGTTGCATAGGGGCGGATCGTTTCATGTGGCAGGATGCCCAAAAAGATGAGGGCTACCAGGATAAGGGCAATGGCACCGCCTATGGTCATGAACTTGACGATGGAGGGACGCAAATCACCAAAATAGAACATCACAAGGGTAATAGGAAGGAGGACCAGCGCTGTTCCCAAATCGGGCTGTTTCAAAATCAGGAGAAAAGGAATCCCTACTATGATGACAGCATAAAAGGCAGTGTTCCAGGAAGAGGCTACCGTTCGCTTTCGTTCGAGAAACCAGCTGAGGGTGACTACCACAACAAATTTGGCATACTCGGATGGCTGAAAGCCAAAATTGATGATTGGTATCCGGTACCAGCGGTTGACCCTCTGGATCGAATCGGTAAAGAAAAGTCCGACCAGGGAAAGGATCACGAGGGCGTAGAGAATCCACGTCCATTCACGCAACTTGTTGTAGTCAAAGCCGGCAAAAAACAGGTAGACGATCCAGCCTGCTGCAAAAAACTGCAGCTGCGCTTTCACAAGGGGTGTTAAAAAGGCTTCGTCGGTGTGGTCAGAGGTGGTATCTAGCGAGTATGAGGAAATGACCAACAGGCTGATTACCATCAAACAAAGGATGACCGGTATCATCCTGAAATCCATTCTGGCAAGGTAGCGAGCGCTCCACATATTCGATCTTTATTTTATATCTTTATGCTGCTAAAATAGCAGTTCATTAGTAAACAAGTCAAAGAAATAACCTTGAACTGGGTCAGACTTGCTTGCGAAGCCTTGGGTGCTCTGCACCGCCTTTTGGCGATATTGTGGGAGCCTCAGAAAGAGACGTATGGGACCTATGGGACGAATAGGACAAATGGGACATTGATAACCATCCGTCCCATACGTCTCTTTCTGAGGCTTCCACAAATATGCCAAAAGGCGGTGCAAAGCACCAAGGTTTCGCAAGCAAATTTATCAATCAATATAATTTATGCTAGAAATTGTCCACATACACTTCCCGGTCATTGGATCGACAAACACGTGGGCTAAGGAGCATGTCAAGGAGTGGGCTGAGAACCGGCTGACGCTGATCACAGCCTCGGAACAGACCGGCGGCCGTGGCCGCTTTACACGGCACTGGGTCTCCCCGCCCGAGGTCAATATCTACGCCACGTTCTGCTTTGCCATCGATGAAAACAGGTCGGATCAGGGACATATCCCACAGCTGCTTGCTTTATCGACATCAAAAGTACTCGAAAAGCTCAATGTCCACCCAAAAATCAAATGGCCCAATGACTTGATGCTTAACGGCAAAAAAATGGCGGGCATCCTCTCAGAAAGTGTCCATTTAGATGGCAAACGGGGCCTCATCATCGGCATCGGCATCAATATCAATATGTCGGAGGAAGAGCTGGATAAAATCGATCGCCCAGCCACCTCTCTCCTGGCCGAGAGTGGCCAGACTTATGCTATCTCCCCTATTCTTGAAGAGATCAAAAATCAGTTCAACCAAGACCTGTCCTTATTTTTGAAAGAGGGTTTTTCTCCTTTTTGGCTTGATTTTGCCTCTCATGTTTATCATCAAAAGGGCGATCTGATCCGTTTTCACGATAATCAAAGGGCAGTATCCGGAACTTTTGAATCTCTGGAGAAAGATGGTTCTGTCTCAGTGAAAATAGATGGTAAACTGATGAAATTTTATGCCGGAGAATTTATAGATAAATGAAAAATCACTAATATCTAAAATTCCTCTTTAAATTAATATTATTATATGATAAAATCGTTCTATAATTATTTAATTATAATTAAGTTATTCGGAATTGGCCACTATATTTTACAATATGGCATATAACCGCGAAGAAATCGCAATGCACAACTTAACCACTACGACCGGCGCCATATACCTGAGATGAAACCTATAAATATTGCGAAATGGGCAATATTATTCGAACCAAGTTACAATCTTTTCAATAAAATTAAAACATCCCTAAAAGGAGAAAAATCATGATTCCAAATTTTCCATCAATTGTTCAGTCTGACCTTAACTATAGAAATGGGGGTGGATAATGAACGCATTACAACCTTACTTAGTCCCTGATTTTTGCGCTTCAATCCAGAAAGATTGTCAAACGATCTATTATGGAATGCATGATTTAGATAAGAATACCGGTCTTAACATCGATAAATTTCATGGACAACACACTGTTACCAAAATGGCGCTTGCTGGTGTTCGTCTTTTTAAAGATTGTATCCTGTTGTTACATGGATTCATAATTCTGGAAAGAACAGTTAGAATCATTGCGAATCCGGCAAAGTTCGTCGACGCACCGATCTTCCCGATGATCGGACTGGCCTATGGGATTACAGTCTACTTATTATCTCACGATATCATTAGGATTGCCAATCAATATGAAAATTGTTTGCCTAAATTACCTGGACAAAAGGAAGCACAACAGGCAAATAAATCAATTTGGGGTGTAATTACTGCAGTTTCCAATCTGGTTTTAAGTAATGCTGGAGCAGTCATCCATAGTACTGCTCAAAGTGTCAACAAGTACCATGTAGTCAGAGATACATTCTACTATCCGTTATGGTGCATAGCCATTGATGGAATGCATGAAGCTGCCGCAGGACCAAATCAAGTTTAATCGATTCAATTCCTCGAACAATAAAGGGAAATACGCAAGTATTTCCCTTTATTTTTTGCTAAAAGGAAGGTGGCCAGAGACCTATGCCATCTCCCCTATCCTGGAAGCAATTAAAAATTAGTTCAATTACGACCTTGGCTCAAGTCACGCTGATGATAGAGGGGACTGACCAGATTTTATGCCGGGAAGTTCCTGGAAAATAAAAATATTATCACTTTTTAAAATTTCTCTATTAAATAATTGTTTTTAATGTTAAAAGTCTTGTTCAAAATTATGGACGTTAACTCATGATTAATAATTACATTACTTCACGAAAAGCTTTGTATAGAGGCGGTAAATAATGAATGCATTACAACCTTACTTAGTTGCAGGCTTCTTTGATTCAGTCCAGAAAGATTATACAGATATCAAAAGTGGACGTAAAGAATTGGAGCAAATGAATGAGCAGGAAACGAAAAAGGTAAATGATGCACTGAGGAACAATATTACTTATATTGCTGATCCAGCTTATCAAAATAGACGTGATGAAATATCTGGAAGAAATTGGATTGCAACCATACGCCTTGTAGGGGATCTTTTCCTGGCTTTATCTGCTTTCAAAATTGTTAAAAGAATGGTTAGAATCCTGATAGAGTCTGACGATTTTCCAATCCTTCCTATAGTTAGCCTTGCCATGGCTATTTGTACCTACCTGTTATCTCACGATATCATTAGGATCATCAATCAATTTGAGGTTTGTCTACCTAAGCGTGAAGGGTCGAACGAAGCAATAGAGTTGCAAAAGAACCTAAAAGAATTTCAAGATGCGCCTGGATTCTTTGCAAAAATAGAAGCTGGTATCAGGTGTGCTCAAGTTCAAAGTACAATAATTACCCATAATGCTAGAGCCCTTGATAATCAAGAAAGTGTAAAAGAAGATAAATATCATCTTGTTCGCGATACTTTTTACTATCCTTTATGGTGCAAAGCCGTTGATAATATAACAAGTAGCAAAAAAGCTAATGTTCAAAATCTGGATCAAAATCCAAATCCACCAGCTTAATCTGACATAATTTTTAAAATCAACTAAGGTGTTTTCCAGAATATGAAACCCCATTTTCTTCTCCTTACAATACTGTCAATAATTCTGTGCTATTCCAATCAACTGTTTACTGTTGAATATTCTCCAAGTATCTATGTTAGTGACGTTGAATGGAGTAAAGTAGTCGATTTCCTTATGCCTGATGATCATCCTATAAAAAATGATCTCGATGAAGTTTTCTCAGCATCACGAGTAATATGTGATATGAAAACTATGGTAAAAGCAGGTTTTGAATTCGCCAGGCCGCAAGCTTTTACCGGTATCATTGTCACTAAACATCCAAGGCTCAAAGGCTATGTGATGAAAGCCTACCTTGACGATCAAAAACTTCATTTAAAAAACCCCGAACAATATCCATGGGTGAAGCGTGTTATAGGATCCCGTCTCATCCAAAAATCTATTGATAATCATCACTATGATCACCTTTTAAAAGTTCCCAAGAAATGGGTTTATCTACTTCCTGATGATCCATCACCTCCTTCACATTATTGGCGCAAAAATTTCATTCTCATTGAAGAAGATATGAATATCCTTTCTGATAAAAAGAATAAAATGCGTTGGAGAAAAAAAATGACAAAAGAGCTTCTTGAAGCTATATACACTGTGATTGCAGAGGTCAGTTTATCCGACTGTAAACTAGCAAATATTCCTTTTTCCCCAGATGGTAAAGTGGCATTTATTGATACACAATCTCATGGCAGGCGAGTTAAGTATAAAAAGATAACTCCATTTCTTTCCTCTTCCATGAAGCGCTACTGGCTGAAGTTAAGGGACTGAAAAAAATAAGTTAAACCTGGACACGGCAATTGGAATGCGTCAAAGCCCCGGGGTTGAGCGATCAAAGTGACCATTTTGCAATTGCCGTATTAAAGAGACTTGGGCTACAATCTGCGCTACTACAAGGAGAAATCAATGCTATCAAAAAAATCACCTTTCATTTGCCTGTTCTTATTGTTGATCTCCCCCTTATTCGCCGAAGAGGGTTTTATTGCAAAGAGGAAGCAATTAAAACCCTACTATGACAATGAAAATATCGTTATTATCGCAAGCCCAGGCCGCTCAGGAAGTACATTGCTATTCGATGTCTCTAAAAAATATTGCACTCATCAAACTGTCTTAAAGACACATCTACTGCCCCCTGACGAAAAATTCAAAGGGAAAATTCTGTTTATTTTCTCTAACCCTGATCAAGCCGCGGAATCTGCACTCCATCGAATAACGCATAGTCCAACCCAAGGTAGGACTCATTTTTCGCATGTGGAATCATCGGATAAAAAGTGGTTTAAGGCTATTGGAAATAATGGTAATCACCAGACTAAGGAAAAAAATCTGCTTGCTTATGATGCCTTGGGCTGTGAAAAGCAACTGGAAGAATGGCTTCACACTAAATCACAAGCCTGTTGTTTGCAAGAGGCTCAAATACTGGCGATCAAATTCGAATATATGTGGGAAGCGGAAACGATTCAAGCAATTCAAGAATTTTTACAAATAAATGCATTCGAATTTCCACCTAAAAAAGAGCGGGGATACGAAAAAGAAGAACTGTCAAATCTTGAAATTTCCCTCAAAAAAATATACAATTTGGGAACGGATGAGAATCCTATCTACCGCGCATACGATGCTGCAAGAGACCTGTGGGAAAAGGCTCCGCCATTTCAATTCCTTAAACCTGGCACCCCGTTCGAATCGACGTTTCCAGGTTAAACCTAAAAACGTCGGTTGAAGTCATTCTGTTTCGAATGTAAATCCAAATGCCTTAATATCCTCTTTATATTTTTCAGCAATAATCTGCCGTGTTCTGGGGGTGTAGTAGGTGCTGTAATGTGCGTGGTCTGTTTTATGCTTATGTGGCACTACATTGTATTTTACTCCAATTACATCACAGACATATTTAAAGTCCTCTGAAAAATTTTCCATTTTGCCGATAAAATCACATTCTTCAACCGGTATTAATCTTGTCTGTAGTTTAATGTGTGGATTAGCATTTGCGACATCAAGACGACTGATGTAATCGACAAAAAATTCAAAATCCTTATCAAAACACTTTCGAAAATCTTGAGCTTTTTTTGTAAGTATTTTATGAAAATAACAAGAGAGTATCCGATCCCAGGGATTTCTCACGAATGAGAATTTGAAGTAATTGTCATATTTTTCCGGTAATCTTTTGGGATGTGACTGAGTCATGTCTGAAACATCCCCTCTCAAAACATCTCTGATAGAGCCTGAAGCAACCTTAAAGACTCTAATCCAGACAAATTGTTTAGTATCGCTTGAATACACATTATATTTTTCTGGATTGTGTCTCTGTGCCTCTAAGGGGACTGCAGAAACAAGTAATAAGGCCAAAAACAAGAAAATAACTGAAGAGGGGATTTTTTTTTCAGATTGGCGGGACATCGATCATACCTTTGTTTAATAGCTTTAAGAAGTGTAATAGTAAAAGGATATTTTATATTATTTCAACAAAAAAAACGTAAGTGCTCTACCTCTATCTTCCGCAGAAAATCGTATCCCTGATGGATTGTACTTTTTTTTCGTTTCTTGTTGATCATAAATGGTAAACGGAGTAATTTATGCAAATCAAAAACGTGAATCCCATGAGGGAGAATATGATGGCACTGATTAAATATAAATTATTTCCTCTCTTTTATTGTCTGATTTTTTTTAGCGAGTTTCAATCTTTGCATTCTAAAGAGTGGAGCCGCGCCTATTTGGCATCGTATCCACGCTCAGGCAATCATTGGATTCGATACCTGGTAGAAGAGGCCACAAATGTTGCTACAGGTTCTGTTTATATAGATATTGAGCCTCAGCATATGCATAAGGTATTCCCATGGGGAGGATATTGCTGCGATCATGGCTGTCTGGGTCATTGCCGCTATCCTACTAAAGATGATATTGTTTTGATTAAAACCCATTTTCCCTCACAAGTTAATAAAGAAACAAAATTTGATAAGCGTCCTTATCAGGTGACCTTAAGAGTTGTTCGTCATCCAGTAGATAGTTTCTACTCACGATATGTTCGAAAGCCTGAAGGTCCTCTTCTGGATAAAGTTCCGAGGGAGAGAGTTGTGAGCTTTATAAAAAGCTGGAGAAAATTCCAGAATTATTGGAATAAGAAGAACAATGTGATTACGTTTAGATATGAAGATTTTTTAGCGAATCCTGCTGTTGAGCTGAAAAAATTCCTTGAAGCTCTTGAATATGATGTGACCGATGAAGATATTCAAAGGGCTGTAAGCAAACATCCACCACTCGGTCATATGTTAAAAAGTATTGATAGATTTACAGAAAATGATTTAGATATTATTTCAGAAGAATTAGGTGACTTGCTAACCCAATTCAATTATGAAACTCCAATTCGTTAAAAAAAGAAGGAAGAAGGGACAAATGGCGTATTCTTAATACACGTTCATAACCTAAATTCACTATGAATAATTTTAATTTTAACTCTTTTCTTTTTTTTCTGGTTTTTTCCCTTTTATGCACATCTGCAAATGCAAGGGAACCTGGTTCTTTGAGGATTAATCTCATCTCTCACAGTTTAGATAATGGCGCCGGTAAACAAGTCGATGTCTCGATCTTAAAAGAAGGATTAGAGAGCTTAGGCCATCGTGTCAAACTCTTTGATTATTTAAAGGTAAACGGGATCGCCTCTTCAGACATTAACATCTTTCTCGCTCAATATAAATCGGAGTGGTTTCCAAAAGGAAAGTTAAATTGGTTTATTCCCAATCCTGAATGTTTGCGTGCAAAATTGGAAGACCTGAAAAAATTTGATTTAATACTCTGTAAAACACAAGAAAGTTTAAGAATTTTTAAACCTATCGGTAAAGATGTTTATTATTTAGGATTTACAAGTATCGATTGTTTTAATCCAAGTCTGCAAAAGGATTACTCAAGCCATCTTCATGTTGCAGGCAAAAGCCCTTTGAAGGGTAGCGAAAGTATTTTAAAAGCTTGGAGGAGGGATCCAACCTTACCGAACTTGACAATGATCAGGCATAGCAGGTCAACAAAAATAACACAATTTGCAGATAATGTAAATATCATAAATAAAAGAATTGCTAGTCACTCTTTATTATCACTGCAAAATGAATGTGGCGTCCACTTATGTCCAAGTAAAGCAGAAGGGTTTGGCCATTATATCATGGAAGCGATGTCAGCTGAAGCGATTGTCATTACCACAGATGCGCCTCCTATGAATGAATTTATCAAAGATAAAAGATGCCTTGTCAAATATAAGCGCAAGGGAAAGAAGAATTACGGCGTTACGTATTTTGTGGATGAAAAAATATTAGCAGAAACGGTGAGGCAATTGCAGCAACTTTCTGCTGAGGAAAAGCAAAGCATCGGCCAGCTTAATCGGGAAGAATATCTCAGAAGGGCTGCCGAATTCAAAGAGAATTTAGAAAGGCTCATGAAAAAGGCTCTGCTAGATCTCTCTTCATAATCCTTTCTGCTCTATATCTTGCCCATCTTAACCATCCTAACCATCCTTTCTGCTCTATATCTTGCCCATCTTAACCATCCTAACCATCCTTTCTGCTCTATATCTTGCCCATCTTACATCCGGCATCCCCTTCTAATCGCCGTTTCTTAAATAATTGTCTCCAATATTGTTTCATAGGTGGAGAAAGACAAGGGAGTAATCCCTTAAATTTAACATCTTCGTAAAAAGATTGTGTATCAACAAAGGCGATTTTACCATCCAGACAATACGGAGCATTCGTTGGCCTGGTACAGTCTCGTAGTCCAAGCTCTGTAGTCACTACATATAAAGCCTTGAGCAATTCCTCTGTCGTATCATTGAGCCAATGGTGAATATTTTCTTCTAATTCGTAGATGTTCATATCCTCTTCAATTAAGATGAACATTTTGTGCAAAGATTTTGCTTGAGGCGAAGGCTCGTCCGGAAGAAGATAAATCCATTTTCTGGGAACCTTAAAAATACTTTCGTAGTGATGGGCTTCAATTGATGCTTGAATAAGTCGAGACCCCCTCACTCTTTTGATCCAATAATAATGTTCCGGTTGATTCTCATGGTATTTTTGTTCATCCAGATATGCTTTAATCACATAACCTTTTAGTTTGGGATGCCTTGTAACAATGATGTGCGTATGATGCTGTGGGATTGCATGGTCAAAGCCAGCCGCAATCATTGACTCCATGTTGTAGATAGCCCGCGAAGAGGAAAAAATTTCATCGAGTGTGTTTTTTGCTGGATGATCATCCGGCAAAAGAAAATCAAAAACTTGACTCCAAACCTTATCACTTACATGGATACTTGGAGAAGTCGAATGGATATTATCGACAGATTGATCAAAAGGTGTTTTTTTTCTGACCAAATCATTATCTGCTTCAATTCCACTTACATGGCTGATCAGAAAAACAATAAAAAGAAAAAGTTTTCTCGGCTTATTCAACTTAAATCTGGCTCCTGACTTCTTATCTTTGGGCTGTATTGCTCACCTGGAAGGGACGCATCATCATGTTATCTTCATGATCGATGATATGGCAATGCCAAACATAGCCGCTGCCTCCGGGGTAACCAAAACCATCATTCTTGACACCCAACTTGGCTGTTGGATCAAACGCAAACCGATTTTCTCCTGCCGATACCCTTCCAACAGGAATATCTTGTGGTGACCATCGAACCACCAGCCGGGTAACAGTGCCTGGAAACATTTTTAAAGTGTCTTTCCAGCCAAATTCATTGGGGTCGCATCCAAAAGCAGGCCCAGTTAAAAATGGGGTTACATCCGGGTTGCCTCCTAACTTAGGCGTGCTCAAGTAGAGGAATGGGGGCCCATAGCTGTAGACTGTTCCTGGTGGAACAGTAGACGGACGATTGGGATTATTATTCCAGGCTGTTTCATACAGATCTCGATAAGACCCTGTACAAGTGAAAGGGGGGACGATATTTCCTACATAAAACACCTGTCTGTTAAGAACCTGGAATTGAATAAGGTGAATATGGATGGGATGAGCATCTGGAGTTAGATTGACGATCTCCCAAATTTCCGTTGAACCCACTTGAGGCAATTCGGTCACATAGATCGATCCATTGTTATAAGAAACTGAATCGGGAAGGGGCTCATTGGTGTAGGGATTGATGCCGTCATAGCTTGTGTTGTTGCACAAGACAACGACGGGGGCGGTGGAGTAGGGATCTTCCTGTTCGATCAATACCAAGCTGCGAGTCAAGTTTGGAACAACCCCCGGAGCCAATCCTCCCGTGCCGTCAGCTAATCTTACTATAGCGTTGTCACCGACGCGAAGGGTAGCGCCGGGAACAGCCGGATTAAAGCTCTCATCGGGAGATGATAGTGGCTTCGTGACCCTAAACTGCATGATTAACCCCTCCACATTGGGATCCATCTGTGTGCCCCCGCTTGGAAATGGGGCTGGGGCGTCATTATTCACTGTGATGTGCTGCCCTTCATATCCTGAAAAATCGATAATGATATCCATCCGTTCTCCTGGAGCAAAAAATAATCTTGGGTCCTGGAACACCGGTCCCAGGTTAGGATCATCCGGAGGACATAGATCGGAAGGGTTATAAGTATAAGGGACAAAGCTGTTAATATTCACGGGAGTATCAAGCAACCCGCCATCGGTCCCGATCTGCCAGACGAGAGGTGGTTCATCGCTAGAATCGGTCGTCAAATAGAGGGCCAATATCCTGGCATTAGATGCATCAAGTAAGCGGAAACGATAGCGGCGCGGCTCCACTTCCAGGTAAGGCCAACTTTTTCCGTTGACAACCATGACATCGCCAAAGAATTCGGGAATGGCGTAAGGGTTGATGTCGGGATTGCCTGGAGGACCGTTAAGGCCCGCTGTCAACGGATTTCCGTCAGGGAAAAACAGTTGACCATAGGTGTCAAATTGGCGGTCTGACATGACCATTTCAATTTCATAATTATGGCCAGGCAATGGAGGAGAGACGGAAGATTCCGGCTCTCCGCGAATAAAGTAAAACCCTGCTTCACCTGCAAATACGTTTAGACGTGTTTCTCCAAGGACGTGATCGTGGAACCACAAAGTTGTCGCAGGCTGCGTATTAGGATATATGTTTTTATTGGTGACAAAAGAGACTCCCTTAAGTTTTTTGTGGGGTGTGAACCAGGAATTGGGATCTCCATCAGAATATGAAGGCGTTTCAGAGCCATGCAAATGGACCACCATGGGTTGCGGCCCTTCATAAATGCCGGGATTGCCTTGCGGCATGCCTGTGCCAAAGGGATAGACGGTAGGATCATATAAATCAAATCCTTGTCCGAACTGAGGCCAATTTAAAGGATTTGCCCACTGGAAGCTGAGATCTACTGTCAGGAATTTTTGCATTAGAGGCCCGGCTAACTTTCGGCCTTTTTTATCAACAAATGGTCTTAAGTGGTTTTTGTATTTGACCTTAGTTTTGACTCCCCGCTTTGCAACGATGGTATGAGCTGGGTAGGAGGGGCCATAGGTATTTTTTCCATCGCTCATTTTATAACCCCACATGTAAGTCCCTTTTTTGGGGTTGATAGTAAAAAGGGGTTTTCCGGTCTTAACAGATTTATATGTGACAGATTTAGGTAATTTTTTATAAAAACTTTCAGGCAGGATCTTTTGTTGAAATTCTTCGGCAGTCACTGTAAGATTTCTAGTACCATCAAGACGTTTTCCGTTAAATGTGGTAAGGGGTTCTACAAATTTGGGGATAGAGGCTCCATCAATGACATATTGTTGTACTTGTTGATTGGCAGCCATATAAGCGGTAATAGGTCCAAAAATTACGGCAAAGGTCATCCATATTTTTTTGTGGATCATGAATTTCATTTTCTTTTCTCTTTATTTAGCTATTTGTATTCGGTGTTTGTTCAGGCGGCGGTGTGGGACATTTAAGTGGTCCGGGAGGTTTTGCTCGGCGGCAGCGAGGACAAGCGTATGTTTGTCCTAGATTGGTCGTACATGATTCTGAAGAAGTGTTATAGGCAACGCTAGAAGCATCACTAGCTTCCAGTAATGCGGTGCAGAATACAAGACTAAAGACTATAAAATAGAAATGCTTCATAACTCGTCCCTTGTTGCAGATTATTTATTTGTATAAGACAAACAAAATGATTTTGTCAATGCGAATTTTTTCGTCTCAATCGCCGTTTCCAGGTTTAACGTTGCTAACAAAAGGAGAGACTTGCTATATGAATTTATACTTGGAATAAGGAGAGAATTATGTCTTATATGGATATTCTTTGGGGTCCGGTTAACTGGTGGTACCAAACCGAAAAGCCTCTACACCTCCAACAGCTGGACGCTTTCCGCAAAGGGACCAGAAACTTCGAGGAAGATCAGGTCAATTGTGCGATGTCTGCGTTAGTGGAGAAAGTAGAATGGGATCTCAACATACTAGCTGCAGCAGATCTTGAATACTACGATACATTTAAGTACCGGGTGACATGGTTATCTTTTTCGACCTATTATTTTACACATCAAACTGCCAAAGATGTATTGGGAAGAATCTGTAAGTTCATTTTATCATTTCCGCTAATATCGGGTGTCAAGACAAAGATTGAAAAGGGGGTTGACAAAGACTATCAGCAACTTGGGTATATTTCTAATTATCCACCGGTCTATAGCGAGGAACTGGTCAGTCAATTTTACCGCGACCTTCTTAAGGTATCTAAGAATGATCAACGTGTCATTAAATCCCTCATCATTACACATGACATCAGCCTGAACATCTTTATAGCCATTTCAGAAAATGCTGAAGGATTGACTTCTCTAGAAGCAACAGTAGAGTCAAAAAACTTGGATAAAAATCCGAAATTCTTAAAAGCCCTGTCGGAATTTCCAGTAATAAAAACTCTTAAGATTTCGGCCGATCTTCATGATTTTCATGTCAAAACCATTGTCGCTTCTTCTCCCTTGATCGAAGATTTAGACCTGGCAGGCAATCCAAAGCTAGGAAGAGGCGCTTTATTAGACATTGCGAAATTAACGCATCTGGTCCACTTAAAGGTCAGATGCCTAAATCCATTCGATAAGACACCCTTGCTTGAAGGGGTAGTTTTTGCTAGCATGCTGCAGACTTTCTATTTGGGAAGCGATTACTGCATCCTCACTCCATTTACAATCAAAGATCTCACACATGCGGTGCCAAAGAATTTGCAATTGCTTTTTCTTGACAATTTAAAACTCGATCCGCAAGAACTTTCTCTGCTTTCCCATTTTTCATCTCTACAATATCTTTCTGTACATAACTATATTATGTCTGATGGTAAATTGATCAGAACAATAGCTGCAGCATTGCCACAACTAATAGGATTATCCCTTAAAAATTGGTGGATTTATAAAGAGGAAATTAAAGAAATTCCAAACTTTAAAGGTTTGAAGTCTATTAAACTTGGAAATTTCCAGGGATGTGAAGGATTCAGAGCATCTTTCGATGATTTGAAATCTAAAAACCCATCAATTACCAACCTTCAAGTGACTCTCGTCAACAATCAACCTATCGATAGGTTTTTATGTTTCAGTTCTTGACTGCTATTTGAAAAAAGATACAATTGATTCCTATAAAAGGATAGGTTACCAATGTCATCTTTAATAAAGAATCTGCTATGTTCTGTCTTAAGTCTACCCGTCTTAGCATTTATCTGGATTTATACTGATGGATTTACACGTGAAACAGCGAATGTTTCGCCTGGAAAACCGGAAGAATTTGCCTTATTCACCATGCCAAAAACCGGTACGCATTTATTAAGGCCTCTGCTTGAAAACCTGACCGATAAAAAATCCATTTCATACTGGTGTCAGGAAGTCGATTGCCCTAAAACGTATCTATACGATAAAAATCTGACTAATTTATTAATGTTATTGCCCAATGTACTGCAGCCTTACTGGCTCAATCAACCAATTCCTTCGAAGACATTTATTTCTGTACTGAACAATTTAGAATATAGTGATGGTTTTTTAGTCACCCATGCCCCTTTTTCCACTGAGATGGAAAAAATATGTAAGGAACGAAAATGCGTTGTCTTTTTTCTGATCAGAGATCCACGTGATTGGGTCATTTCAGTCATTAAGCATCCTCCTATTTCCGGAATTGATATTTATGGCGCACCGATAGGTGATAACCACTTCCAGTCTTTAGATTTCAATAAAAAGATCGATTATATCATTAAAGGGACAGAGTGGTATTATTCTTGTTTGGAAGTGTTTAATCTGTTCTTAGGTTGGAAAAATTCTTCCGTCTGCTGCCCCCTTCGTTTTGAAGCCCTTTTAGGACCCCGAGGGGGCTACACAGAGCAAGAACAACTGGTAGAGTTGAGAAAGATCCCTCAGGCTTTGCATCTGGATGTTTCAGACGACAGGCTTTTAGAAGCTTTCAAGATGTCTTTCGGAAAAGGAACTGTCTTCGTTAAAGGAAAAGCCGGAAATTGGAAAGAGTCTTTTACTGAGGGTCAAAAAAACCTTTTTAAAGAACATCTAGGAGATGTATTGATTGAGCTCGGCTACGAAAATGACTATAACTGGTAAAAGCCATCAGCTTAACCGGCTTTTACTTTACTTGCTCTTTTTCCTGAGAAATAGATACAATTGATACATGTACAATATCTCTAACTTCCTTTCGTTATTACGGGCTCCCCTGGCATTTCTATTTATTATCGACCAACCTTATTTGCGTTTTGTAGTGGTGCTGCTAGCGATGGCCACAGACTTTCTTGATGGCTATCTGGCCAGGCGCTGGAAGATGACTAGCCAGGTGGGCGCGATCCTTGATCCTGTTACCGATAAGTTATTTGTTATTATTGCAGCCAGCGTCATGATTCAGGAAGGAAAACTTGAAATCTGGCAAGCGCTGACCATGCTATCACGCGACTTTGCTGTCCTATTATTCGGATTCTATCTTTTCACGATCGGTGCCTGGCAAAGCTTTAAAATCCAATCGATCTGGACAGGCAAGATCACCACCACCCTTCAGTTTTTCGTGCTGCTCAGTCTGATCTTCAACTTACATATACCAATCTATGCCTTCATCATCTTTATAGCCTTGGGTATGATTGCCTTCATTGAACTTTATGCAATAAAATTAAGAGCTGAGGGTGTTTAATTCCCTGGCACAGGTCTACCCTGGTCTGGATAGACCTGTGCTAACCGGATAGGCACGGTTTATTTCATACTGCGGGAACTTCGGCTTCGCCGATCTCTTCGCGCCCTTTTTCACCGATGAGCTGACAGAACTGTGTTCCAAGAGAACGGGCTGCAATGATCCAGAAGCCAATCACTACCATCAGGATGATGGCAACGTAAGGTGCGCTGGAACTGACTGTCGCAAAAGATAACAAAAGACCTTGGTGGATGAATGAGCCACCCGACTTGCCCAAACGGGATCCAACACCATCGATGGCAGCTTTGCCATTGAGCTTGGTCTCATGGTCGAGAGGAATGAACGCCATCTCTTTGGTGGCGTCGAAAGCTGAGTATTTACAACCTTTGCTGGTGCATACTTGTGCCGCACCGAAAAATACAGCGATCGCCAACGGAGTAGTCCCCGTGAGCATGTAAACAAAATCTTGCATATCAAACCGAAAAAGCATGAATGTAAAAAAACCTGCGCTGGTGATCAGCATAGAAACCGGCGTAATCAGTGCAGTGCGGGTCCATCCAAATCGGGAAATCAGCTTTGACATAAAGAGTGAACTTGTCGTAGCAATTACACCGACAGCAATGGTCATGCTATCCATATAGTGTTTAAAATCGCCCGGAGAAGGGTAAAGCTGTCTAAGCTGATCTTTCCACACGATTTCTACCATATTGATGACAAGGTTATAAGCAATTACCAGGACTGCAATGCAGAGGAGATATTTTGAGTTGGCCAAGTAAGAGAGGCTTTCTTTGATAGAAAGTTTTTTCTTCTTTAAAACTGGCTGTCCAATCTTTACCTCATGGAAAGCGGTGTACTCCGGCCCTTGCAAGACGTTTTTATTCATCCAGCGGTAGGTGAGCATCGCTATGCATCCCGATACTATAACAGTACCGACGAGGATTTGTAGAGTGGATTCCCAGCTTACATCAGCTGGAATAATCTTGCCAAAACTTCCGGCGATAATGGCCGCAGAGCTGGCAATAACGCTCAAAGTACCATAAAAGCGACGCGCTTCTTTGATCTTGGTGATCTCATTGGCAAAGCCCCAGAATAAGACGGTGAGGACAATGCTGCCCCAGAGCTCGCTGACAACGTAAAAAAGGGTGAAAGTCCAGTTGCGGTACATCATGATCATCCCCTTAAATCCGGCCGGAAGTATAGTCTCGAGGTGGTCGGCTAGCTGATTAGGATGGAGATAATCACGAATAGGATAAAAGACATAGGTAAACAGGCCGAAGAAGATAAGGAAAAAAGAGATAATAATGTAAAAGACTTTTTCTTGGCTGAAGCGGTTGGATAGCTTGGTGAAAGCATAAGTGAAAAGAACAGCCATAGGCAATAACACCCATACTTTGATGAACGGAAGAACTTCGGCTCCGGAAGATGCGGCTGTAACGACCAAAGTGTCTTTGACATTTCGCAGGATGCTGTAGTTAAAACAAATGAAAAATAGCATAATCATCATCGGGACGACTTTTTTGAGCTCGCTTCTATGCAGAGGCCAAAAAATGGATCTTAACTTACCAAACTCATTATCTATATTAGGCATTTTATATCCTTTGTAGACAATTATTATATCCTAAAACGTAATTATTATTCAATAACAAATTTGATAAATCTTTTTTTAAAATAACAGAATTTGCAATTTGGAATTAGGCCCTAGAGTATAAAACTGTAATTTTCCTTAGATTGCTTGCTGTTGTAAGTCAGCAATGGGATCTAGTGCTGGCGCTATCTTAGAGATTTGAGGTTGAGGCTCAGATACAAATTCTTCGACTGGATCAGGCTCGGTCTTAGCAATGATATTTTCTAGGGGTTCGGTGGTTGTTAAGGCGTTAAACTGCTTACCGAGGAGCCTAATGGAAATCACCCAGACAATAATCACTGTGAAAAGAAGGACGGCGACGTAAGGGGCGCCCGCACTGAGGGTCGAGAAAAGGATCAAAAAGGTCTGATGGACCACTGATCCGGCCGATTTACCCATACGTGAACAAACACCGTCGATGGCTGCTTTGCCAACCAGCTTGGATTCCGGACTCAGGGGAACAAAGGCAATTTCCTTAGTCGCATCGAAGACAGAATACTTGGCGCCGCGGCTTAAAATATTCTGTGAGGTTCCAAAAAAGACAACCAGCATGAGCGGTGTCATTTCCAGGAAGGGGAAAACAAGATCCGGATAGGCTTTTGCGAAGAAAAACCCAAAAAAACCGATGCTGGTAACGAGCAAGATTATCGGTGTCAGTAAAGCTGTGAAGGTCCATCCATACTTGCGGATAGCGTTTCCGGACACGAACAGGGAGCTTAAAGTAGCTACCAATCCGATGAGCGAAACGATGTGGTTCATGTAGGTCGTGTAGTCATTTGGATCGGGATACAGTTCACTCACCTGGTGTTTCCAAAGCACTTCAGTCAAATTAATTACCAGGTTGTAACAAATAACAATGCCGGCAATGGAAAGAAGGTAATTGGAACCAAGCAAATAGGAGAAGCTCTGCCTAAGGGAAAGCTTACCCTGAACACTCCCTTCAGTCTTAACAGAAACAGGATCGTAATACCTTTTGTCAGATAGGACGTTGACGTTCATCCATCTGAAGATAGCAAGGGCAATAAGGCCGAAAATTATAACGAGGGAAACCATTAACACAAGCGATTGATACCAGGCGTCGGGTCCCAGGAAAGTGAACCCTCCCTGACGGGAGAAACTACAACAATACACCGAGGCTTGTCCCGCAAAGATGCCGGAGAAGTTAGCTCCTACCCCAAACAATCCGTAGAACCGCTTAGCTTCACCGATCTTCGTCACCTGATTGGCAAACCCCCAAAACAGCACAAACAGGACGGTGCTGCTCCAAAGTTCCGACATTACATAGAAGAGGGTGAAAGACCAATAGCGGATCATGGCTATGAAGCCTTTGAATCCGGTAGGCAGAACTGTTTCGAGGTAGTCAGCGGTAGCGTTAGGGTGGATCAGGTCCCTATAGGGGTATAGGACAAAGGTGAAAATAAAAAAATAAGTAAGGAAAATGCCAATAATCGTATAAAAAACAGTTTCGCGAGAGACTCGGTTGGAAAGCCAGGCAAAGAAAAAGGTCATCAATATTGCCCCCGGGAACATGGCCCAGACTTTCACAAAGGGAATGACTTCGGCGCCAGACGATTTGGCAGTGATCAGCAGGGAATCTTTTAGGGTTCTTAAAATATTGTAATCGAATGAAATAAAGAAAAACATCAACAACATGGGAATAAGCTTTTTAAGCTCAAACCGATGGACCGGCCATAGATAGCGTCTCCATGGTCTAAATTCTTGCGACCCTACTGGTGTCTCTGACATGCTAACCCTTTCCCCTTTCGAGGTTGACAGAAAATCAAAGCTTCTTCTGAATAAAAGTGATGAGAAGTACAATAGGTATAAGTCTTTAATGCGATTTAATCAAGCAGTTTCTTTGTATTTGTGCTTATAGTTTAACATACCCCTTATTCTTTTTCAAGTTTTTGTTTATTACTTAAAGCGTTTATTCCAGGTAAAGTGCCAAATTCAATCAATTCCAGCGATGCCCCACCGCCTGTGGAGATATGAGTCATCTGGCCCGCCAGGCCGGCTTGCTCAACAGCTGCCACAGAGTCCCCACCCCCAATGATCGTTGTTGCTGACAATCCGGCCAAAACTTTGGCGATAGCGCGCGTTCCCTTGGCAAAGGGAGGGCACTCAAAGATCCCTACAGGACCATTCCAAAAAATAGTCGAGCCTTTTTTTAGTTCTTCTGAATATTTTTTGATAGTCTCTGGACCAATATCAACCCCTTCATACCCATCGGGAATACCTTTTTGTATCATAATCACCTTGGATATTGCGCTGGGATCAACCTTTTGGGTAATGACAATGTCGAGAGGCAGCATGATTTTACATTTGCCTTTGGCATCCAAAATTTCTTTGGCTGCCTGGACAAATTCCGGCTCGTAAAGGGATGTACCAATGGGAATCTGCATAGCTTTAAAGAAGGTATAAGCCATGGCACCGCCGATCATCAACACGTCTGCCTTTTGCATCAGCGCTTTGATCACATTAAATTTGGTGGAAATTTTAGCGCCTCCCAGAATGGCGTAGAAAGGCTTTCTCGGATGCAACAGCGCCTCGCCTAAAAACGAAAGCTCCTTTTCCATTAAAAAGCCAAAAGCAGCTCTATCAGAAAAAAGAGCGGGAACTTCAGTAATAGACGCATGTGCCCTGTGGGCGCACCCAAAAGCATCATCGATGTAGACGTCTCCCAGTTCCGCCAAAGACTTGGCGAATCCCGGCTCTTCAGAAGGCTTCTCCTCCCCTTTATGGAAGCGGAGGTTTTCGAGCAAAATCACTTCGCCCAGTTTTAATGCCCCAACCATCTTTTTTACTTCATTGCCAACGCAGTCTGGAGCCATTATGACAGTTTTTTTGAGCAGTTCCGACAGCCGTTTGGCCACAGGTGCCAGCGATGACTTAGGCTCTGGACCCTTCGGACGGCCTAAATGACTCATTAAGAGAACTGAAGCGCCATTGTTCATGGCATATTGAATAGTGGGAAGTGCTGCTCTAATGCGTGTGTCGTCGGTGATTTCCCCATTTTCAATGGGTACATTGAAATCAACCCGGATCAAGGCTTTTTTCCCCTTCAGGTCCAGATCTTTAATGGATAACTTCTCCGACACAACATCACCATCCCAAGTAAAATTAAATTAAATTAGTGTAATAGCCCTTTCCCAAAATCTGGTCAAGTGGTTTTTAAGTTTTTGCCTCCTTCCACCAAAATGTAGTATTTGACCAAACTTATACTCATCTCCTACCAATTATTTACCAAAATCTACCAAATTGGTAGCAATGGTATAAGTTTGGTTTTTGTTTAGTTTTAAACTTGTCCACGCCCTATGCGTGAACAAAAAAACATTACAAAAGGAAAAATAAAATATATAATAAAAAATTTGAGATTTGACTTAATGAAAAGAGTGGCTGGTTCTGACTGATTTTTACGTCTATAGCCTTAATAACTCCAAAAATATGATTATCTGGGTTCTTACTGGTGAGTTGATGCCCTTAGACTTACTGCCATCACCGATACGTGAATGGGTCATCGCGCTTCCATTTAGTTGTGGAATCTACATGCCAGCGGCATATCTCTCAGGGCGAATCGATACAAACGCCTTTATGAAAGGATTTATCAGTCTTGCAATTGGAGGTGTTGTTTTTGGGCTATTAGCTCGGTTCGTATGGAAACAAGGGTTACGTCGTTACAGCGGAACGGGAGCATAGGATTATACTATTTCTTGTTGATGCACTTCAAATGGTCTTATTTGCTCATAACTTTGATGTGTTTTCCGAAAAAATTGTACACAGTGATCTGGATCTTCTTTTGTTAAGGCCTGTAAGCTCACAGCAATTGATGACATCACAAAAACTCCAATGTGGCTTCTTATTAAATGCTATTTTTGCTCTATCATGGTTGCTATGGAGCCTCTCATTGCTCCCTGAAGGTTTTCCTTGGATGCGTTCTTTGCTAATCTTTATCGTTGTGCCAGCCGCTCTCTCTATCTTCTATTCAACTCGACTAATATTTTGCACGGTAGCCTTGTTAATGACTAGAGCTGAGCATTTTCATGAACTTTATTTTACATTCTTTAAAATGGGCCAGAGACCTGATCATCTTTATGGACCTGGTATTCGCTATATTATCTTGCTGATTATCCCTGTAGGTATGATAGCCAGCTTTCCTACTAGAGTGCTTGTTGATCCCACAGACAGCTGGGCATTACCCGTACTTCTCACGGTCGCTGTAGGCTTTCTGTTTTTAGCAAATCTCTTTTGGCCTCAGTCTGTGAAACGCTACATAACCATCGGCTAGGTTTAGTTTAGTAATAGATAGTAGGATCAGGATTTGATTGCTGCGAATGGAATAAGTTGTTTTGTTAAGCAAGGCTTATCGAACCACTCAGATGGTGCAGATAATACCAAAAACAGTCATTGCAAAGGACGTGTCATTTTTTAAAAAAGTTCTAATTCTCATAGATTCTAAGTAATTCATTCACAACAATTTAATATTTCATTACATGGTACATTATAATCATTTTTTACATGTAAGAATGATGTTTTTTGTGATTGTGATATACCTTAATGGTGTAATAAATTCATAAATCGTTTAGCAATATATACACGTTTCATGTATATATTGTACTATGAATGAAAATGATATGGGTGGAATAGGAAAGCTTTCCCGTAAAAGGCTTTCGGACGTGATTAGACACTGCAAGGGCTGTATTAAAGCCGCAGATGTAGCTGATTGTCTTCAAATATCAGGGGCTAAAGCTAGAAATTTGCTAGCAATTTGGTCCAAACATGGATGGCTGCAAAGAATCCGACCAGGGCTGTATTTGTCTGTCGAGTTGGCTTCAGAATCCCCCGATGACATTCTAATAGATCCTTGGGTTATTGCGATGCAGCTGTACTCACCCTGTTATTTAGGAGGATGGTCAGCTTGTCAACATTGGGATTTAACAGAGCAAATTTTTGATAAGACTCTGGTCTTAACTTCCAAACGAATAAATGGGAAAGAACAGACAGCCGGAAATATGCATTTCCTTATCAAGAAGACCAATTCTACAAAATTTTTTGGCCTCAAAACCGTTTGGAAGGAATCTGTTAAAATACAAATTTCTGATCCTCATAAAACGATCATTGATATTCTCGATGATCCCTCTCTTGCTGGAGGGATTCGCTCTGTTGCTGATATGCTTCAGAAATACCTGAAATCGGAACATTTTAATTCCTCGTTGTTAATGGAATATGCCTTCAAGATGAATAACAAAACCGTCTTTAAAAGATTGGGTTATTTGCTTTCTATGCTCAAATTTGAAGACACCGTCTTAATAGAGCAATGTCGACAAAATATCAGCCAGGGCAATTCTCAAATCGACCCTATTTCCAAGGGCAAGCGACTCATTAAAAAATGGGGGCTTTGGCTTCCCAATGACTTTAAAAACACTTTTCAGATGAGTGAAAATTCATGATAGATAAATACGAAATATTGAAAACAGCTAAATTGCTTGGTCTACAACCGACAACAGTTGAGAAGGATTATGTGCTTGGATGGGTGCTGATGGCAATTCAAGAGCATCCCGAATGTCAAGAAAAATGGATCTTTAAAGGAGGAACCTGTCTTAAAAAATGCTTCTTTGACAACTACAGATTTTCTGAAGATTTAGATTTTACAATTCTGGCTCAAGACCATATCGAAGAAGCTTTAATGAAAAAAATCCTTAAAGATGCCGGTGAGTGGGTGTATGAACAATCAGGCATAGAACTGCCCGAAAAGCATATTTCAGTAGACCTTTACAAGAATCCTCATGGTGTTTTTTCAATTGAAGGCAAACTCACTTACTTTGGTCCCTTGAAGCAAAAAACTAATTTTCCTCGCATTAAACTTGATCTGACTGCCCACGAAAAGGTGGTTTTGGCACCTGAAAGGCGCACAATTTTTCACAACTACTCCGACAAACCTACCAATGCCCCACTTGTTTTAAGCTACTGCTATGAAGAGATTTTTGCAGAAAAACTTCGTGCTTTAGCGGAACGCGCACGTCCTCGCGACCTTTATGACGTTATTCATCTCTATGAAGAGCGGCACCGTCTTTCAGACAAAGATAAGTTTATAGAATCCTTGTCAGCTAAATGTGAGTTCAAAAAGATTCCGGTACCAACCCTGGAATACATAGAGCGCCATCCTCAAAAAATGACTCTTTCATCGGAATGGGAAAATATGCTTCGTCACCAGCTTCCTGATTTGAAGCCCTTTGCTTATTTTTGGGAACAACTAGAACATATTTTTGAATGGGTACACAGCCCAAAGGGGTAAACATGAATGTATTGATGAACTTGACGCTCAAATTGAAAAGGAGCTGCCTTATCTTGCTGAAGTTTGTCAATAGCCAAAAGCAAAGAAAATAAACCCTAAAAAATGCAACAATCCACCACTTTAGATGTTGAAAGGGATCACATGACCAATATCATTAATGAACTTGGACAGCCAATTGGCTTTGTTTTAGAAAAAGCGGGGTGTTCCCAAGTCCTGATGACAGAGCATGCCTTCGAACATAATCCGAATTCCATTGTTTACCAGGCGAGGGCTATAGGATATCAGAGAAAGTTACTTGAACTAACCATATTTTTTAGATCCAATCTTCTAACCTGTTTTCCAACTTTCCTTAAATGTTTTCAAGGACTTCCGTTAAGCAAAGAAGACACTGAACATTTGAGCAAGATTAGCAGACAATTAATGAACGAAGACACAGAAGCTTGCCGGAAAGAAGGGGGGATATTTATTTACAGAAATTCAATCTTTCAAAACCCTATAACGCAAGTGCAAGACGGTGCAACGAGTTGAAACATCGACAACTAACAACGGCAAAGATTGACTTGCATTATTGATGTGAGGTTTTTATAGCTTTTCACCGCTATAATAAGTAGCTATGGGTCGGCTGGGTGGGTGGATATGGATATATAGCCGTTATACCCCGCTACTATAGCCCGCAACGCAAAGCGGCGACGACAACCCGCCCCACACTGTGAACGGGTACGATTTTTCGTGGTTTTTCATGTTTTTTCATATCAATTATAATTATTTTGCATTATAATTATAATTACGAGACCTATGTGGTTGGTTTAGTATGATATATAATAAATTTATATAAAGTAGACTTAACTAACATTTAAATTAAAAAAATAAGGGGGGGGGGGTTAATGACTTTGCAGGATTTGGCTGACGGGGTACAGCTATACCAAAGACGATTAATTCAAACCTATAAAGATGATGTCGAGAAGATTAAAAATTCCGATTTTCTGAAGGATGAGGGTGAGGTGCAAAAAATTGCACAGGAAGCTTTAGAAATATACCGAAAAGATAAAGAGGGAATAAGAAAGAGGATAAAGGATTATAACTTTGATATAATGGTCTTTGGTATAGCCGGCGCACTAGCAGAGCAAAAAATGGCAACTGATTTCCCCTATATAAAAACTAGAGCTCAAGAACTGGAAAATGAAGAAGGAATAAAGAAATTCATCAGTGAAGGAGAACAAAAGGATTATAAAAGAGACCTTTGGAAACGCGATGTTCTCCTCTGGTATACTAGCCCTATCGGAGTACAAATAAGAAACATGATTGCATCACATATCTCTCCTGTTTTAGCAAAAGAAATAAGGAATGATGAGGGTACTTGTACTATAATGTAGTAAAATTTCTTTGGTTGCAAAGATAACTCAGTTTTGATGGAAATTATGTAGTGAATTTTTAAAATTTTCGTCCAATACCATAGACATCATCTGTTTCACCCGACCCAGAAGAATAGGCTTAATTTCTCCGGGTATAGCTTCAAGAAAATGACAGTTATTGTAAAATACTTTTCCGTACATATTTGAAACCATTCGAGGGATATCTCCATGGAGGATATCCTCTAATGCCTGCTCTTCATTTACTGGTGATTTTATTTGATATGGAGGTCGATGGCGACAGCTTTCATTTAGGCGATCCATAAGCGTACTGGCAGCCACATCAATCCTTCCTCTTATTATCCGTAGAAAATTCCCTGTTTCAAGCGGTACAAAACGAATTTGAAGATCATCCGGAATATCATCTATAAAAGCTTTGAGCTGGTCTTGAGCCTCCTTTTCCATTAGTGCATTTTTAACAATCTCAAATCCTTCTCCCATATCAGGCAAGTAGAATTCATCTTTGTTTTTTAGATAATGTTGTTGCATGGAAATAATTTCACCATTTTCCTCCACTAACCCAACTTTATTAGGAGTTGATTTAGTACCTCCACCAATAGTGGGAATTCCATATTCCCTGATTGCATTGTCTAATCCGGTTGGTGTCACCTTATCTTGTTGAAGAGCTTGCAAATCGAATGAAACTTCTAAGTCAATTGGAAAAGGTTTTTTGGTATGAACTAGAATATTTTGCCTATGTAAATCTGTAATTCCAAAAAGCTGAGATACGGCCTGAATAGCGCCCATAGTCCGGTAATAGGCTCGCATTTCACTGAATATCAACTTATAATCACTTGGTTCATGTGATAGAAATTCTGTGTAACCATACCTTTTCCCGTCTTTCTCCATATTTAAAAACTTATAGGTAGGCATTATTTTACTCTTATTACCTATCAGGGTGTTTACAAGTTGGAATAGACCTATTTTGGATCCGCCATTGTTTCCTACTATGATAGCGTCTATCCGCATATCTCTCGGCTTATAAACAACCCTCTGTTTTTCATCACCGTTAAAAGTTACAAATGCTACTTGTTTTCCTTGATGATGGGTTTCACCAGAATCCAATTGGATTTGAAAAGTTTTTAAAGACTGTGGTCCTTGGAAAAAAACATCTTTGATGACCTGCTTATCTGCTTCAATTCGCGTGTCCACCTCTTTTGCATTTTTACAAAAATCCTGTACAACATTTTTTATGGTCACTTTAGTCTTTTCCATATCTTCTGCGTAGGTGAGGTTGTCAAAGGAAGAGAATTTCATAAAAACGTCTTGACAGTGCTTGAATAGAATTTCTCTATTCTCCTTACCTCTAGCACTTACAGGGATTTCTTCCATTTCCTCAACAAAAATTGAACGTAATTCAAATTCAAAATCTGATATTACTTTTGGTTCCATAAATATATGAAGATCAGGATACTTATCTACAAGCTGATGTAGATGCGTAATCACCGATTCCATCGTCTGGGTTGACTGTCGCTTAGGGAAAACGGTAGATAGAGCCATGAGAAATGCAGCACTACATGCTGAACTTCCGACTATGATAAAGTCTTGATCGCCTTTACTTAACCCAGCAGCGAGTACACTTGCCCCTCCAAGTCCTGCAACTCCAGCCAACGCTAAGAGGTTTTTTTTAATGTTTGGAAGGTTAGAAAACATCCTTTGCCAAGAAGATATGACTTGAGGTGAAGGTAAAGGGGATGCGATTGAAGATGGGGATGTGTCGTGAGGAATATCAATAATAATTGCGCCATCTTCTTCCGGTGTTTTAGATTCGAGGGATGAGTAGTTGAAGCTATGATCAAAATCCCGATTGATTGGTATACTCATTTTTCACCCCCGTGAAAAACTTGTTGAGGCATAGCAGAAGCGATCTTACTACTGATTGCAAGAGCATATGGCCTGAAATTTTCAAATGTTTTATCGGTATCTATTAGGAAAATAGCGCCATCGAGATAGATTTTCGCTTCCGGTAAGTCCCCCTTCAAAAGGCAACAGTCCGAAGAATAAAGACAGGAAGCTGGATGAGCGGGATTGAGATAACCAGCCTGCACAAACATAGACAAGGCCATATCAAAGTTACCTTTTCTTTGTTCTATAGATCCTAATTCCAGCCAGAGGCGGTCATTATGGGGTGCTAACCTCATAAGAACGAATAGGACGCATGAAGCTTGCTCTATTCGTCCACTTTCAAGTATTTGTACCGCAATTTTAAATAATTGAGAAAGTTCCTGCTCGGAAATATGTATTGCATCTCCTTCAGCATCAGGTTCCTTTGATAGGCTAAATAGGATTGATCGTTGAATATCCTCTGATAAAAGAACTATTTCTTGCTGAATTATCTCTAAACCCTGCCTAAATTTATTGAATAAATGATCTAGTTCTTCTTTTGCCTCCAAAACGGCACTATCGGAAATGGATTTCGCATTTAAAAGTGAGGATGGATGGATATATGACTCTTCCAAGGCAAGCACAGACTTTACTCGACTATAGCCACTCTTAACCTCCTCAAACTGTGACAATTCCATAAGATGTCCTCATAAATTCGAAAAGACACATTTATCATTTCAAAAACGAACAAATAAAATGCCATTGTATCCTTATTATAATCTTTTTTAGATTTAAAAAACAAATTCATTTAATATATAAAGTACATGAATAAATAACTAAAACAATACAATATGAGGGTTTCTAAAAGGAAAAACTGAGGAAAGACTGTTTTTTTATTCAGTTTTCTTGAGTTGGTGATTCATTTTCAAAGCATTAGACCTATCAGCAAATTTATCGCGGTTGAATGTATCATTAGAGGATCAACGATCCAACGGGGTGGCAGAGATTCAAAATGATGATTCTCGGGCGAAAGCTATGATTTTATAGTGTATTACAAACTTAGGCATGGGGCAAATTTGGGCCACTGGCTTACAAAAAATGACCACTATTTACCGCAATTCGCGATAGACACAAATATCTTTTGGCTGTATCCTCATTGTTATTAGCTGTCGCGAATTGCAGTAAGCTGGGGTCTCACAGCGGACTCATAACCCGCTGGTCCTTGGTTCAAGTCCAAGTTGCCCCACTTTTTTCCAGTATGTGTGAGCACGATTAAGCTTGATTTTCAGGCGTTTTCAAGTTAAGATTTGTCCTTGCGGTGCAAGGGCGGTGTAATAAAAAACAATCTTAACACACACCATCCAGCCGCTCGAACCATTTAACACATGAGGTTTGAGCAATGGCTTCTATATTAAAACGTAAAAATAAGAATGGAACTAGCCACTGGCGTGCAGTTGTTCGCCTAAAAGGCTATCCTACCGTCTGCAATCATTTTGACCGCAAGCAAGAAGCTGAGGATTGGGCGCAACAAGTTGAACGCCAAATCAAAATGGGACAGTTTAAGTTTGAAAGAGTTAATATCCACCGCACATTTTCTGATCTTGTTCAGCGCTATATCTCTGACGGCGCATTAGAGCATCTAAAAGCACAAAGAGATGCCATTAGGCACATGAATTATTGGAAAGAGCGTCTTTCTAGTTATGCGCTTGTTCATGTTACCCCTGAGCTTTTATCCAAGGAAAGGCTGTTACTCATAGACATGCCAACCCTTAAAGGCAAGAAACGCACATCTGCTACGGTTAACCGCTACATTGCAGCGTTATCTTCCTGTCTGACCTATGCTTGTCGCCGGCTTCGCTGGATTGATGAGAATCCCTGCTTTAACCTTATCAAGCTAAAAGAATCTAAAGGAAGAGATCGCATCCTATCCGAAGATGAAGCCTCTCGTTTGATCAGCGCTTGCCGAGAGAACAACAATCCCTACCTCTATTGCATTGTTTTGATGGCTATTACAACAGGTATGCGGCAGGGAGAAATTTTACAGCTCAAATGGGATCAAATAGACTTTAAGAATCAACTTGGGCATTTGAAAGAGACTAAAAATGGACGGCCAAGAAGTGTTCCACTGGTAGATGAGGTTGTTGAGGAGTTGAAGCGACTGCATGAGTCTAAAGATCCCCACAAACAGTTAGTTTTTGCAAGTAAGACAGCATTTGGTGAGATTGACATCAAGAAGCCTTGGCAAGCTGCTTTAGCTCGAGCGGGAATCACCAACCTGCGTTTTCACGACATCAGGCATAGTTTTGCCACCTTAGCAGCTCATCTCCTTCCTGGAGCAAGTAAATTATTGGTTTACTCGGTTTGAAACTAGTCGGGATGTAGACCGTCTTGACAACGCAGAAAGAAACGCAGAAGCAGCTAGGCTATATCTGCCTTCATGTTTTCAAGAATTAAGCCTAATTGGACTTCAAAACATGTATTGGAGCCTGTCCACTAAACAGGCATCCAATAAAGGGGGCTTGCAATGAACCCTAATGTAGTAGAAAAACCCCTTGCGATGCAAGAAACAACTGTAGCCAGTAGTTCTCATTATCCTACCAAAGAGAGGCAGGAAAGGTTTAATGAGATGGTCAAAGAGGTGGAAAACAAGCTTCAGCGCCAGCTTGTCTTTAGGCCATATACCTTCAATAATCTGCTTGAAATGCCATCAAAAGAATGGTTGTTAGATCAAGTTTTTGGTGCTGGGGACATTGGTATGATTTACGGCGCTCCAGGATGTGGTAAAACATTTGTTGTGATTGATATGGTCCTAAACCTTTGTACAGGAAATAAATGGGCAGACAAGTTTAATGTGCTCAGATGTTTAAACGTGGCATATTGTGCTGGTGAAGGACTTGGAGGATTACCTTCGCGATTCAATGCTGCCGCAAAGCATTACGATATCACCCTTCTTCGTAACTTCACCTTCTATGCGCTACCTCCTCAGCTATTTGAAGATAGTGCAGAAGCAACAATCAAACAGTTTTGCGAGGAATGGAAGGCTCGTCAAGCAACAGACGAAATAGATGCTCTTGATCTTCTCATAATTGATACCTTACACACAGCCACAGTTGGGGCAGATGAAAATAGCGCTCAACAGATGGGTAAAGCTTTATATGCATGTCGCTGGATAGCCAATGAACTTGGTTGCGCTGTGATATTGGTACATCACACCAATAAAACTGGAACTATAGAAAGAGGAAGCAGCGCCCTTCGCGGTGCTATGGACTTTATGATAAAGATTGAAAAGCCTTCAGATACAGCTATACATGCGGTTATGTCCTGTGAAAAGTTAAAAGATGGAGAAAAATGGAAAGAGCAATCGTTCAGTCTATGCCTTCAAACTGAATGCGAAAGCACATATGTTTCTTGGAATGAATCTGATAATTCTAAGGAACCAAGGGGATCAAAGGCTGATGATAAAGAAAATCTTAAGGCTGAAATGAAGCGTTACGCTGGCAAACATCTAACTTGTAAGAGTTTAGCAGAAGCAATTGCTAAACAAGAAAATTATACTCGGAAGCTATTAAACGAGTTGGAGAACGCCAGAGAATGCCAAAGAGGGTTAAGTAATCCAGAAAAAGATCAGAGCAATAGAAACCCATGGGTTTACTGGATAGATGCTAGGCAAGAAAAGGAAGTGTTGGATGATTAGCTCTCTTGGTAAATTCATCGTTATCAGGTCACACACCGCTATATCAGAAGAATATAGCGGTGTGTGATGTGATGAAACACCGGTATGTGAGAGGTATTTGACAGGTGTTTGATAATAAAAATAATAGCAAAATGGTCTTAAAAATACTTTTAAACTGGTATTTGATCTTTTTACTGATCACACACCGGTATTTTAGAAGGTAGAAGTTCAAATGAACATAAAAGATTTAGTTGAAGAAGCTGGATATATGACAAAACGCAAGGCTGCATGTCATGGAGGAGAATACTACTCACCATGTCCGTTTTGCAAGGATGGTCATGACCGATTTCTTATTTGGCCTAATCGTCACAATAACAATGGAGAATATCAAGGCGGCCGCTTCTCTTGTCGTAAATGTGGAAAGTATGGCGATGCCATTACTTTTCTTTGTGAGCTGCATGGCTTGAATTATTTAAACGCCTGCGCACAGCTAAAAATCAGGCCAAGAGACCGGCAATCAACATTCGCAATAAGGCAACCTTATAAACCACCGCCGATTGCCCTTGATCCTACTGCCTTGTGGTTAGAAAAAGCCACAGCGTTTGTAAACTGGTGTCATTTACAGCTAATGAATAGTCCAGCTGCTTTAAAAAAAGTTCAAGAAAGAGGATTCTCAACGGAATCAATCATACGATATAAGATCGGCTTTAACCCTGGAAATGCTCAAGGACGAGATATTAGGCGAGAGCGACAAGATTGGGGATTGAAAAATCAGCTTAAAGAAGATGGCACATTTCGCAAGCTTTGGTTACCTGTGGGATTTACAATACCGACGCTGAATGCCGCAGGTGTGCCTGTTAAAGTTAAAATACGTCGCACTGCCTGGGAGGAAGGCGATAAGCTTCCTAAGTATGTTGAAGTATCAGGCTCAAAATCATCACCTTCTATTTATGGAGATACCAACCTGCCAGCAGGGTTAATACTTGAGTCCGAATTTGATGCCTTACTCCTACAGCAAGAAGCTGCTGATTTAGTTTATTGCATTGCTCTAGGGGGTAGCACAAAGCCAATAGATCATGATACAAATACTTTGCTTAAGCGAACAAAAACAATCTTTTTCCTGCCCGATTTTGATGAAGCTGGGGCGACTGCTTGGGTGAAGTGGAAAAGGCAGTATCCATATATTCATCAAATTTTATCTACCGAGGGCAAAAGTGCTGGAGATGCCTTCTTGGAAGGAATCAATTTGAAAGAGTGGATAAAACAAACCATAGCAAAAATTGACGTCAATACCATTAAAGCTGCATAAAAAGTAAGGAAAGCACATGCAAAACAAAGAAACTTTGACAAGGAGGCAGCTTCATGTCCTCCCTTTTCTCATAAGCAATCCAACTGTTGATTTGGCAGCCAAGCTATCAGGCGTTTGTGCTAAACAGATATTTGATTGGCTAAACCAACCCACTTTTCGCCAGGAGCTAGAAAATAGAAAGAATGAAGCGGTTAACCAGGCAGTTGATCGCCTCAAGCTAACTGCCTCTAAAGCTTGCGATACGCTTATTAGCTTGCTTGATAACGCACAATCAGACTCTGTTAAACATCGCGTGGCTGTGGACATGCTAAACATGACGCTGAAGTTTATGGAGTTTAAAGATATGGAGCAAAGGCTTAGAAAGCTAGAAGAAACAATCGCGAATTAGGAGGTGCGGATATGTCACTTAAGACACGTTTAAACAAGCTTGAAAAGGATACAGCCAACAATAGGCTTTGGGCATTCATTGGGATTGGAAAACCACTGAATCAACAACATCAGCGGGTGTTAGAGATACAAGCACGCAACAGCTTCTATAGTTCTGGTGGAGATAGGAATGCTTATTTGGCTTTTCTTCCTTTTGATGCTTTTGGTATAGGCTTCATTGGTTATGTGACAAAGAGCGAGCTAAGCACAATGATCATGGATAAGACAAAGAACCCGGCAGAAAGTTGACGGGACTCCCAAGCTCAAAAAAGGAAAGCAAACTTTCAGCAAAGTGACATCCTTAAGTGGTACCGGTTACTTTCTTATAAAAGAAAAAGGCTTAGGAGAAAAATAAAACACTAGATTTATAAAGAACTAAATTTAAAAAAAAGTTAACCAAGTAATGTAAAATTTAATTTTTTGTTATCAAGTTAAACGCATAAGAAAATTACAGGTTTTATTTTTTTTATTATGCGATTAAGCTTCTTACTCCATAACTTTGAAAGTTATGGAGTAGAATACTTTTAGAATGCTTTGTTTGCTAGCGGTATTGGGAGATTGCTGTTTTGAAGAAAGAGAATATCTAGTCTCACACGATAAACGATTTGAGATTATGCCTGAGCAATAATGTGAAACTGCTTTGCCATTCCTCCTGGACTCATTCCTTCGGTTACCGACCATGTAGTGAAATCAACAGATTGCATCACTGCTTCAACAACATTTTTTGTTATCATCCACGCTCCGAACATTCCTCGCAACATATTGTCTGCCATAGGATTGTCATTATAAGGAAACACATTACAAGCTAATACACCTTGAGGTAAGAGAGCAGCTTTAATTCCGAAGAGTACATTATTAATTTTTTTCGGATTACAATATGGAAGCGAATCGGTTGCTGTGACAAGATGAACTTTTTCAGGAAATTCAAACTCTTCTATTGATTGATGAATTAATACAAGTTGACCGTCCTGAATCCAACTTTTTCCCATAGAGGAAACTTTTTCTGTTAAAGTCTTGATCACAGCATCTGAACTATCTACAGCATAAACTTTCCAACCTCGCTCTAACAAATTAAAAACTGTAGTATTGATTCCACAACCTAAATCTACCGCAATACCTCTTTTTATATCTTTAGATCCAAGATGAGTAATTGCTTTTTCTACTAATGAAGGAAGCTGACCATCAGTTCTACTACTGCCTTGAAAATTATTCCAAAGATCGCTTCTATCACCTTGGCATTTTTTCCACAATTTACTCTCTATACGAAGGCGATCTCTAGCCTCCTGAACATTGATCTGAGGTTCATATAAGCCTAGCTGCTCTAGAGTATATGACAAGCAGCTCATCATTTGTTGTAAGCAGTTCATTTAAGATCCTTTAATTTAAGTTAATTTGGTAAGAATGAGGGGTTTTATCTTCTCTCCTACGGTGCACTAGCGGTGCAGCGAATTAGCTATTCTACCATCAACACTCGTTAAATTCCAGTAGCATTTTAACGATAAACGCCTTATCATCTTACCCATAGCGGTTGGATAGTATTGGGTTGTATGGCGGACCACCGCCCTCATAACCCGCTGGTCCCTGGTTCAAGTCCAGGTTGCCCCACTTTTTAAATTCCCGTTGGGAGGTATGTCCGAGCCAACTTGTTGCGACCTACCAGATTTGGTTAAAACGGCGAATCCACTGCCGTGGACCACTGGTGGACCAAATGATCACAGCAAGCCACAGCAAACGGCATCAAGTTCACCCTTAATTTCAGTAGTTGACCCAGTTTATTATCTTAAACAATCAGAAGTTCGATTTGTGAATCCTTATCAACAAAAGCAGTTTCTTTCTATCATCAAACTAAAAACCCCGAAGCCATCAGCATTTACTACTCTGCATTCGGCCAAATTGGGAAATCCATAGATACTGAAGTCCTCCAGCCAATCGTCCATAAGATTAAAAAGGAAATAGAAGATCTGGTGGAGTTAGGCAATGATTTAAAGGCATGGGCCTTAGACGAGATAATAAAAAGCCCCCCAATAAAATACTCTACAAAAATTTGCCCCCCTCCACCTGGAATGACTGGTACGGTTATCTGCAAGGATACTCAAGAGGGCTTAATAAAGCGGGGCCTCGAGGAAATTCATAGGTACTTTTTGGACTTGGATAAATTTGAACTGTCAGAATATTCTCCTTTGGTTGTTTTAAGAAATGACTCTGCGGAAAAATTGAGGTCTATTTCTGTCGATATTTATAATCAGGATTGCAGTCCTGAAATAGCGCTTTTGTTTCTTGAGCAAGGTGCCAAGCTTGCTATATCGGATGCAATTGCAATGAAGATTGAGACTGACAAAACAACAATTAAAGAAACCCTGTTGTGGATGACAGTAGACGATCGATTCGAAAAAGTTAAGGAACTGATCGTTGAGCAGAAGATCAGGGAAGCCAAGAATGAATTTCTCACTCTGGACAATGAATTAGCACAGAATGACGATGAGTCTACCAGAGGAGTCAGGGAATTTTGCAAATAAAGATGTGGAAATGGATAGGATGCGCAACCCTTATCGCATTCTTTTTACTAATGATTTTGAGTGATGAGGCCAATTCAAAACATTCTAAGCAGCCAACTTATCGACCCAGCTCATTTTATTCTACGACCTCTTCTCAGTCTTTGACCTCCGAAGAAAAAAAGATTATCGAATATTTGCAAAAGAATAATCCTGAGGTGCTTAAAAAAGTTAGAAAAGAAGGTTATTCTGATAAGCAGATAGCCCGGATTGTAATAGAACACGCTGACGACGAGGAAAAATGATAAAGCTGGATAAACCTTCATTTCCTCCCGGATGGATCTTTCCTGGCGGAGCAAAGATACTTAAACGTATCGACAAGCAACAATTCGTTGAAGTATTTGCTCTTGATACAGACGAGTATCTTTACCTGTTTCATGAAAATGAGATCGTAAAAAAATTAAAACATCGCGAAATTTCTCACGAAATCTTCACTACAGGTGGCATGCAGATTGTCGGTAAAAGATATCCAGACCACAAAGATGGGGACATACCAGAGAGGCTGAAAAACCTGATTCAAAGAAGGGGCCTAGATGCCATTGCCGGAATGACAACGCTTAAAAACACTCTTATAAGAGATGTTGATATCGATTACGAACAGCTTGCAAAAATTACTGACGGTTTGATTTCTTCCGATGTGAAATTAATAGTCAACAATGCTGCCCTAAAGGCTTTACAGGGCAACGTTCTGATCTCGATGAAATTGCTGGCAGAAGAAGCTGATTGCTTCAAACCTTCTCTAAGTCAAGATGATTTAAATCGATATCTTGAATTCCAAAATTACCAAAGAAATTAGAGTAAATAAGTTAAAGACCATCATTCTTAGAGATCATTGATAAGGGAAAGGAATAAATAAATTATGGATACATTGAAAATACTTATAAGAGCTGGGCCCGCAAGTCTACAAATGCAAAGGGCCAGGCGGGCATGATCACATTGGCTATTAGAAAATTTATTGTTTGAACTCCGAATAATGCCATGAATAATTAGCGGAAATTATGTTAAAGAAAATAAGACTAAAAAATTTCATGTCCCATCAAAGCTCAGAATTTGAGCTTGCACGAGGGGTGAATGTACTTACAGGTCCTAATAATAGTGGAAAATCTGCTGTGATTTCAGCCCTCCAGATGCTTGCCGAACTTCCTGTTAAGGAGGGTGATTATATGGTTCGCCATGGAACCACAGAGTCAGAAGTTACTATAGTTACAGATGAAGATGATGAACTGGCTTGGCAACGGAAAGGGTCTACTATTAGTCTCGTCATTAATGGAGAAAAGCATGGACGCCTTCAGAATGATAGAGAGCATTATTTGGAGAAGCTTCATAAATATTTAAGGCTTCCAAAAGTTTCCGGTAATGAGACCAAACAAGATTTTGATATTCACTTCGCCACTCAAAAAGAGCCGATGTTCCTAATTAATGAACCTGCGTCCCGAGCCGCATTATTTTTTGCATCTTCTTCCGATGCCGGACGTCTAGTTGAAGTACGAGAGAAGTTTAAAGACCTCGTCAAAACGAAAAGAACAGAACAAAAGCAAATCAAGATCATCTTAGAACAACAAAGCAGTATCCTCGCTCAATTAGCCCCACTTGATGATATCGAAGAGCAAATCAAATTCATTATGGAAGTTCATCAAAAATTTCCGAAAGAAAAAGAGTTGGTACGTCAAGCCTCGTCATTACTGGATGAGCTAAGAAAACATATACGAGAATTCAAAGATTTTTCATCTAGGAATCAGCTTTTGCTAACACTTTTCCCTCCCCCTCCTCTAGATGATTCCCTTAAAATAGTGCAGCATCGGAATGCATTGGCAAGAGAAGCAAGCAGCTTTTGTATCCACTCTAACAAGAACAATGCTCTTTCTCTACTTACTTCTCCGCCCACTCTCCTTCCGGCACAAAATTTGGCTAGGGAACTTCACATTTTGCGACAAGCTGCACAAAGTGCGCAGACACTTGAAAAGATACTAACGTTATTGGGTCAAATAGAAAATCGGCCGGTAATAGAGGCTACCGAAAGTCTTGACGTCCTTCTGAAATCTATGGAAGACCATTTATTGACAAAGACTAAACTTACCTCCCTTCAAATGCACCTTAATAGAGTCTGCCCCATTCCACTTCTGGAGCAAGAATCTCCCCTTTCGTTATTCCTGAAGGAAGCTCACGTGACTGTCCCAGAGGTCCCTCTTTCGGGCCGAATTTGTAAAACCGTCAATTTACCATAGACTTTGGTCGCTTCTTCAATGTAACAACAGGTAAGCTGTTGGTGTCTTGACTCGTCTTCACAATACGTCTTTTTTCCCAGGAGTAATAAATCTCTCCGCACCGGAAGTCGATTACCGCATGTACAGACGCAATCCAAAAAAATAGACGAACACTGCCTTCCTTTAGTTTTTTCGAGGACCGTTAGCAACCCATAAACATTACCAGTTTCGTCTATGGCACTTTTAGTTTTGGCACACCCACAAGAAGTTGTATGGCCATTTTTAAGGCTACTTCCTCGGGCGGTATATTTATTACCGCAATCACAAAGGCAATACCAATGTATATTATCATATTTGTCGCGCTTATCGCTTATGCCAATGACACGTAGCTTACCATATTTTTTATTGATTATGTTTTGAAAACATCCCATTTTGGCTTCCCCTCAAGAGAGTGTCTCGTCAAAAAGAATTCGCAAAAGATGACATTGGGCAATGAGGCTAACCATCGTCCCGATACTACCCGGCCCTTGGTTGAAATTCTGTTTTTACTTGGACTCTTGGCTTTGTTTTAGCTTCATTAATGATCCGATAATTTCACTAATTTCTTTATCGCTTAACCACCACTTTTTGCCATAACTATCAACGACAAAAAAACCATATAATTGACCAACACTTTCTAACAAATTAAGAACCAGTGCATTTGAAAGAGTAACACTTATATACTCACCTGATTCAAGTCGACGATTGTGAAAAGCATCATACGAATCTAGGGGCATACGGTTTGACTTATTCTTCATTAGGAAGCTATGTCCATCTACCACAATCGGCTTTTTACCCGTATTTGTGACTCGTACGGATATCACCTCGGGCTGCGGGCCACGGCCAGGAATAAGCACATCTGACATATACGCAGTTACCTTCAGTCTTCCATTATCTATACAGTCGCGATAGATGTTCCACCCAAGTGCAATTCCCGCCACAATAAACGAGAAAAAGGATATAATAATGCTAATATGATCCTCTTGATCCACTTCATTCTTCCTTTGACACGGGCAGCTTTCCGGATTGTTTTACTAATTTTTTCTTTTCGGATTTCACCAGGCGTTCGAGCTTCTTAATATCTTCTTCTATAGGTAGATTTTCTGGTTTGATACTTCGCTGAGATAGCATATCGCGCACACTCTGGTTGTTCTGGATATGCTCACCGGTAATAGTAGTTTCCCCTTGAAGGTCATCCTGCAGCACATTGTGATTAGTCATTTCTGTTGCTAAATTCTTAGCAGCCATAGTCAAGGTTGGTAGAAAATCGGCCAATGGACGGCCTTGAGTAATTCCATGCTTGCTTTTCATAGCCTGAGTGGTAAGCCCTCCAAATAGAGCAGAATCGCCCTTAGAACGGATTCGACCAAAGCCTGCATCGTCTACACCCCGTTCATAAATATTTTGGGAGAGTGTCTTTTCTGATTCCCGTAATCTTTCTCGTGCTTCTAGTCTGCTCTGTAAGAGCATCCGTTCTTCTATTAGTTCCTGTTTACGGGTTTGAAGAGCAAAATAACTCTGAGCAAAGGCGATAGGCTCCTTACGAGGATCTCCATTTTGAGCAATCAAGTAGCAGGCATAGCGTGTAAGCATGAAATCTTCTATGGATCGTTCAGCACCACTGCCCAAGGTGACCATTTTCGTGACGCCACGAAAATGGTTACCTGGGTCATAACCTGTTGTTTTACAAGAATCTATAGCTCGTTTTATGGCCGTTATAAAGTTCTCCCAACGGTTATAACCAAGGGGGTCCTGAAGATCTCTAGCATACCAGAATTCAGTTGTTTCACCAGGGACAGTTTGCGCTAAGGCATCAAACTGACTTTGTAGCTGCTTAATCATTTCACCTTTCATGGAGACCTCCATCCTTTCAAAATTCTAAATTTAAAGCCCAACTCTATCAAAACGTGTAGATTTAGTCAATCACCAAAATAATATTTCTTGAAACAGTGATATGTTTGTGGTAACATGGATTTATCACCAAAATAAGGATTTTAGATATGTTGCATTCATTTGTAGGTCGTAAAAGGGAGCTTCAGATGCTAAGCGAACTCTTTAAAAAGAAATCTGCAAGTCTTGTAGTGATCCGAGGAAAACGCCGCATCGGAAAGAGTCGTTTAGCGCAGGAATTCGCCAAAAAAACACCTCATTATGTATTTTCAGGGTTTCCACCAACAAGTGGAGCAACAGCATCAGATCAAAGAGAAGAATTTGCTAGACAATTGCAACGAGAAATGAAAATACCGATTCCAAGGGCAGACGATTGGGGCGATTTGCTTTGGCATCTGGCGCAACAAGCACAAAAGGGGAAGATAGTACTTGTTTTGGATGAAATCAACTGGATGGGGTTTAAAGACCCAACTTTTCTAGGAAAGCTTAAAACAGCATGGGATCTTTATTTCAAAAACAATCCTCAATTAATTCTTATTCTATGTGGATCAATCTCCAGCTGGATCGAAGAAAATATTCTGAACAGTACGGGTTTCATGGGGAGAATCTCTCTTGATATTATTTTAGAGGAACTTCCGCTATGCGAATGTAATGAATTTTGGAACGTAGAGCAAGAGAATGTATCTGCTTTTGAGAAACTGAAGGTTCTATCGGTTATGGGTGGTGTCCCGAGATATCTTGAAGAAATCTTGCCCGATCAAAGCGCTGAAGCCAATATTCAAAGATTATGTTTTCAAAAAGAAGGATTTCTTTTTAGCGAATTTGATCGAATTTTTTCGGATCTTTTCTCTACTAGAAGTTTGATCTACAAAAAAATAGTTGAAAGACTAGCTGAAGGACCCTCTGAACTTAAAGATATTTATGCAGCCTTGGGTGTTGAAAAAAGTGGGGTTGTTTCCGGCTATATGGATGACTTAGTTACAGCTGGGTTTGTTTCGCAAGACTATACATGGTTTCTCAAAACAGGTTTGGACTCAAAGTTAAGCCATTATCGTCTTAAGGATAATTATTTAAGATTCTATCTAAAATACATTGAACTAAATAAAGGTAAAATAGAAGAACAAGGATGGAAGTCATTGCCTGACTGGCAAGAAGTAACAGATTTGCAATTTAAAAATCTTGTGCTTAGCAATCGAATGTCTTTAAAGCAACTGATTGGTATTGATCCTGCTGAAGTTATGAACGACAATCCTTTTTTTCAAAGTAAAACTAAAGATCGCCACGGTTGTCAGATTGATTACATGATCCAAACTAAATTTGGTACATGTTATTTATGCGAAATTAAATTTAGCGATCAAAAAATTACTAAAGATATCATTGACGATGTAAAATCAAAAATTCAAAACCTTTCCCTACCCAAAAATATCTCTATAAAACCAGTTTTGATACATGTAAATGGGGTTGATCCAAATATAGTGGAAAGTGGCTTCTTTTCTACAATTATTAGCTTGAATGATTTTTTTCAAAAACAAGATAAACAAACACGAAATTTGAGAGATGGTAAATTAGAATATCAAAAAGTTATTAAAGTCGTTCCACATCTCGAAAATGATTTTATTCGTTTAATAGAATCCTACAGTATACCTATCGTTTCACCTAATTTTGATGAACCTCTCAAAACAAATCATGGTTGTGGTACATTTGTTTTAATTAACAAGCATTATGGTATCTTGACAGCTGCACATGTGGCTGATATTTTTATTAAACGAAAGGATAATATTATTCATATTCCCTTTCAAGATGAACTACATCCCATTACTTTTAATCAGATCATTTTATTACCTTATATTGAAGGAATGGCAAGTGTTGATCTCGCCTTTATTGTTTTAAACAATGAAAAGTGCATTTTAGATTTCGGAAAATCATTCTTATCGCTAGACCAAGATTGTCAAATAGTTGAAGAAGGAAAATTTTTAGAAATGCAATGCGGTTATTATGCAGCCCCTGGGCAAGAGAAATATGTTAATTACTCAAATACAAAGCCTATTTTAAATTATGAATATAGTGGTGTTTATCTTGGTAATCCTGATGAAGATTCATATTCTATAAAATCATTTTATTTTCCAATATATTATCCTCAACATCTTCAAGATAGAAAAATTCAATTCGATCAATTTTTTGTAAGTTCTGAAAATTGGAAAAGCATACCAAATAGTTATCGTGGAGCTAGTGGAAGTGGATTTTTTGGAGCAGAAAAAAGGATAGGCAGTGATAATCAGATCCGTTTAGTCAACCCACAATTAATAGGCGTGATGGTTGAAGAAATTGGAGCTTTAAGGAAATTAGAGGTTAGAGGCCCTATTTCTTTATACAAAACATTTTTAAAATTTTGCACTACAGTATTAGAGACTGGTGATGTTGATCAAGCTCTTAATGAAATTTTTGTGCCAGGGTGAAGTTACCTTAAAATCTATTTTTTCTAATCCACTTGTGGAATTTGAAACTCCTGTTCCATGGACCAACGGTGGACCAATCAGGGAAAGCAAGCTACACCAAACGGCATCAAATTTCCGTAGACGAAAAGTCTTTTTATGCAGTATAGTGGTTGATGTCAGCTACTGCAGCTTGCGGTAGTTTAGGGAGAGGGTGCGGACTCATAACCCGCTGGTCGTAGGTTCAAATCCTACTTGCCCCACTTTTTTACCAGCACTTACAAGTGCATTTCAGCAATATTCAGCTTGAAATAATATCTTGTATCAAGTTACTTTTGCGACGTTCGGTGCAAAAGCGGTGCAGTGAACATTTTCCGAATTGGTTGATCACTTTATGCAAAGTGGAGCGTTAGAACATCACCGCTCTGCGAGAGATACAACCCGCCATTTAGAGTTTTGGCGAGAGCGTTTAGGCAAATATGCTCTTGTCCATCTTACGCCAGAGCATTTAGGAAAAGAACGACAACTTTTAGTAGACACGCCGACCCATAGAAACACTAAGCGAACTTCTGCAACCGTTAATCGATATATTGCTTCACTATCCGCTGCATTAACTTATGCTTGTCGACAATTGCGTTGGATCGATGACAATCCTTGCTTCAATCTCATTTATGAATTAAATCTTCTCTTTCAAAGTCGAAATCCTTCCAAACTACTGATATTTGCCAGTAAGACCCCCTTTGGGAAGATCGATATTAATAAACCCTGGAATGAAGCTCTAAAGCAGGCTGGTATTGAAGGTTTTGTGTTTCATAGTATTCGACATCATTTTGCCACACTTGCAGCGCGCTCAGGTGCAAGCAATCTTCAATTAAAAACTGCCTTGGGTCATAAAACTTTGCAGATGCTGGAACGTTATACACATCTTGATGTTGAAACCACGCGTCATCTTAGCCTAACTGTATCGCAGAAAATTTTGGGGAGCAAGAATGACTGATCTTCTCGCCCCTGCAAAAAAAGTGCTTATAGAATTCAAATCAAAAATTGCTGAGAAATATGAAGCTTGGAAAATTTTGGAAAATAAGGCTAAAGATAATGAATATGGCTCATGGCTGCATGAAGAAGCTTATTGTTGGATATTTGCCGATCCTGAATATTATTTCTTAATGGGAAATGAATATAAAAAACCCATTCCTGAAATCATTGCAGCTAAGCAGAAAGCTAAGCTCTATTACGATACATGGCTACATGAAGACAGTTATTTTCATGAAGTCTTCTCATATATCATTCAACCACCTAATGAAGTAGACACGTTGGAATCTTATCTGGAAGGCATTTATGCAAAAATCCATAAGCAAAAATCAGCTAAAGAACTAGAGTTGCGCTCTTTGAAAAGCTTTACAGAACATTTAAGGAGGAATCTTCCAAAAAATCAAATTGGATTTATTGAAACTCTGTTCCCTGAAGGTATGAAAATGCTCAACGGATATATTGTTAAAAATGACAGGGAATCAGTTTGTCCCATTGATATTTTGTTAACTGCCAAAATTCTTCAAGCACTGATGAAAAATGTGATTGAAGGGCGTTCAAATACTCAGTATTGCGCTGCTGAAGCTCTCGCTTTATGCTGGATGTGTTTAACTTCTGCACGAAGACGCCTTCCAGCTAATTGGAAAATGATTTATAAGACTCTTTGGACTAGTTTTTCTAGAAAACAAGATAGCGATGACATCTATGAGAATAATCCTCATGGTTCTTATGCCTTACCAACATTGTATGGTGAGGCAAATACATTTATTTCAAATTTTCTTTTTGAATATCTTTCTGCATTAAGTCTCTCTTCAGAAAAACCTTCACTAACCATCCTTCATAAACCCTTAAGAAGCCTAATTAGGTCGTTAGATATGATCGTTGAAAAGATTCCAGAGGCCCGAAATATAGGCAAGATCTCTTTTTTAACATTTATGAGCCTTCCACATGAGACCATTGGAGAGCGTCTTAGCCATAATTCATATCGTACTGATAATCAATAGTTAAAACTGTCATTTGTAGTGTCATGACAACTTCCAGCGGAATTGATTAAGCTTACGCTTTTATCAACAATATTCCACTTTAGGAGGGACTAATGACGAACTTTGAGTCATTCAAGATTTAAGCGATCAGGCAAATGGGTAGAAGCTGGTAAAAGAATGGGGGGTCTATGACTACTGACCCCCTATTCAAATTGATCAGCGAAGCTCATCCGAATTATGTGGCACATTGGGTATGCACAGAACACGGAAGAGAGATTATCGCAATTGCACGCTATCACAATTATAAGAATGAGAAGACTTATAGGCAATTCTTCAATGATGGTCATGGATGGAAATCAGGATTGCCCTCTCTTCCCTATCCTCTTTATGGCCTCAATAGCCTTCATAATAAATTTCCGCATGATGCGGTATTAATCTGTGAAGGTGAAAAATGTGCTAAAATTCTGCACCAACTTAATTGGCCAGCGGTTTCCACAATTTTAGGCGCTGGAAATGTAGGCAAAAGTGATTTTACACCGTTAAGATATTTCAAGCGTTTTGTCATTCTGAGAGACAATGATCCCACTCGAAGATTGTCCTCTAGAAACAAGGACACTTCCGAAGCTCATTCACATTCTTTGATTTTGCTAGTTTTTTTCGAGAAGTATTGGTAAGATTTCACTTCAATCCAATGAGGGTTATTTTGCAACAACATTTTTTTGAAGGAGACATTTCTTATGCTGAAAGTGACCAAATCAGTTCTTGCCATGCTGCTATGTTCTTTTTCTCTACAAGCAACCGAACCACAAATTGTTAAGCTAACCCCTCCGCAAATTTCCAATAAAACGATCCTAGAAGAAATCGTTTGCACGAGACCTATGCGGCAAGGAAAATTTAATTTTTCTTTAGAGCAGGACGCAAACAGAACTATTGTTAATTGTTATGGTCATGGTGGATCTGGATGGACTACCTTATTCGGTTCCGTAAGCAAAGCTATCGAACTTTTTCAAAAAACACACCCAAACAAAGCTACGCCAATCCGAATTATCGGTTCAGGGTGTATGGGGCTAACAACCGCTATAGAACTAAATAGACTTGGATATCAGGTGGCAGGTATTTCAACAAAAGATCTTTACGAGATACCTTCTTGGAGAGCAGCGGGATATTTTGCATTAGTCTCGGTTAAAACCTCTCCTGAAGAGCAAGCTGATCTAAATAAAATTGGGTTAAATACATTTCTCACTTATCAAAAAATCGATAGTGGTAATCACCCCTACATCACTAAAGAAGCCGTAAAATTCATGCCTGTTTATTGTAGTATTGACACGGAATCTGGTGTTGAAGATTTAGAAGCACGCGGCATGATTCCTCCTCGTGAGTATGTTTCATTAGATTTTGGCAATGGAGTTATTCATCATGATTATGTGATCTACACTAAGGTAAAACAAAACGGCAAGGAAGAATATATTTACATGTTCCCTAAAAACGTTTCAGTGACACCAGAACATACTGAGGGCTTATCTTGCTGTTAAACCTGCTCGGCAAGCCATGCAAGTGGCTAGACTTCCTCTGGACGCTCTGGTAGAGATTTCTTGTATTGCATTTATTCCGACCTCTCTCAATTAAAGGAATCAAAGATGCCAAATGTGCCTGATAGCGATCTCATTCTTTATCAAACCGAAGATGGTCTTACTAAAGTTGAAGTACGTCTTCTTGATGAGACTGTTTGGCTAAATCAAGCTCAAATGAGTGAGCTATTCGATAAAGATAAGAGAACGATTTCAGAGCATATAAAAAATATCTTTAATGAAGGTGAATTACAAGAAGATTCAGTTGTCCGGAATTTCCGGACAACTGCCGCAGATGGTAAGAATTATCAGGTGATTCACTATAATCTTGATGTTATCATCTCTGTTGGCTACCGAGTTGCATCGCATAGAGGTACGCAGTTTCGTATTTGGGCCACTCAACGATTGAAAGAATACCTTATCAAAGGGTTTGTTTTAGATGATGAGCGATTGAAGCAAGCTGGTGGCGGTAATTATTTTGATGAGCTTTTGGCTCGCATTAGAGACATCCGTTCATCAGAAAAAGTTTTTTGGCGGAAGGTTCTTGATATTTATGCCACCAGCATCGATTACAATCCACGCTCAGACTTATCTGAAGAGTTTTTTGCCATTGTACAAAACAAGATGCATTGGGCCGCTCACGGACATACTGCGGCCGAAATTATCCACACTCGAGCAGATTCTACCAAGCCAAATATGGGACTTACCTCTTGGACCGGCAACAGTTTACGTGCTCCAGATGTTGGAATTGCAAAAAATTATCTAAACAACCAGGAACTTGAAACTCTTAATCGCATTGTTTCAATGTATCTCGATTTTGCAGAGTTACAGGCTCTAAGTCGTAAACCCATGTATATGAGAGACTGGATAGTCAAGCTAGACGATTTTCTACGCATTAGCGATCGAGATATCCTCACCCATGCAGGCAAGATTAGCCATCAAATCGCTTTAGATAAAGCAAAGGCGGAATACGCTAAATATAGGCAACAGTTAAATGAACTTCCTTCCCCCGTCGAAAAGCATTTTATCGAGGCTATTAAAGACGTTAAACAAATTGATTCGATTAGCCCAAAGAAAAGCCCAAAGCAACGTAAAAGAAATGATGATAAGTAGAGCGTAATGAAAGACTGTTTTGACGTTGTGGTAGTGGGCGCCCGTATGTTTGGTTCTGCCTCTGCCAAATACTTAAGTAGAAATCAAGCAAGTGTCGCATTGATTGGTCCCGATGAACCAATATGTAAGCAAAGTGCATCCTCTCAGCAAACATTTGGGGCTTATTATGACCAAGCTAGGATAACAAGACGTTTAGGCTGGGATGAAGTATGGGCCGGAACTGACTCAAGATCTTTGAATCGATTCCGCGATATTGAAGCGGAGTCAGAAATTTCCTTCTTTCATGAGAAGGGATCTCTTGTATTGATGGCAAAAACAATTGTTAGTCGTACTGAATCAATGTTAAGGCAGTGCCAAGCCGCCTTAATTCCAGTCAAAAGAATGAATTCTGAATCAATTGAAAATCATTGGCCATATCTTAGAATGCCGCAATTATCCGGTGGAGTAGAAGGGCTATTCGCATCGGACCTGGAACTATGATCGCAAAATCCGGTTGGATTTTGTGAATCTAGCCTGTGCATAACCCATGGTTTGACAAGCGCGTTACAACTTCATCTATTTGAGGTTTTCTATTGTTAAAATGTATGATATATCATACAACGATAACTGAGAGGTGTGAATGAGTTATTCGATTTATCCAATGCCACAATATGAAGAATGGTCAAGACAGTGATATCAAAAAGGCGAAAAACAGTATCAAAAAGGCCAAAGAGAATGCAAAAAACCGAGGCAGTCATGCATCTTGAGGATTTTGAAGGAATTGGAAAAGAACATATTCCTTCAGATTACCTAACAGACTCTAAAAATGTAGGAAATGCAATTTTAGAGTGCTTAAAAAACAATGACCCTGAAGGCGTAATGGAAGTCATTGCAATTTACTTGGAAGCTATTAATAAGACAAAATTGTCTCAAACTAATGAATTGCACAGACAAACTTTATATTCAGCTTTGAAACATCGGAATCCAACCGTTAAAACATTAGCAAAAATTATGTACGCATCTTCTCATTGATGGAGATCAAGCAAAGGCAAAGCCTATGTTTATACAGCTCCTATAAATTTACCACTAATAATTCAAAGAAAAAAGAAATAAAATCTCTAACAATGGTTCGAAAATGAAAAATTATGAGACTGTTGCTCTGAACCCCAATTCATTTATCCATTTGACGGAACATCTAGCGCCAATATGCGTGATCATGGGCATGCCTCTTTTGCTGACCGATGAGAACCACGAGAAGATGGCGAAGAAGTATTATCCCGGTCTGCAGACGCTGTTATTAAACTGGCAGGAAGTAACGCCTCAATATCTCATCGAAAATTACGATGTCTTTTTCCAATCTGAGCCGTGGCCGCGAAAGGATTTTTACCGCAATTACCAAAAGCTGGAAGAATACCACCAGAAGCAAGTGCGCAACGTTTTTTGTCCGCATGGCTTTTCCGATAAGCTATTCTGGTTTGAGAAGTGCGTGTTGGAGGATATCACGCTCATTTATGGCCAGAATATGATTGACATGCTGAAGTCGATGGGTATAGAGCAGAATTTAAATGTAGCTGTCCGGACAGGCAACTATCGCTACCAATTTTATAAAAAACACAAAATCTTTTACGACAAAATTGCCGAAGAAGAGGTCTTTAGCAAGTTTGCAAAAAAGCAGACTACCATCCTCTATGCTCCTACCTGCAATGACCAGGACAATAATACTTCATTTATGGATTCTGATCAGTTCATGGATGAGCTGCCCGATTCATATAACCTGATCATTAAAATCCATCCCGAGCTGGAAGAGACCAATGGTCCGGATTTGTATAAAATGATGGGCAAATTTGAAAAAAAGAAAAATATTACCTTTGTAAAAGATTTTCCACTTGTATTCCCCATATTGGCCAAAACCGACATCTACCTTGGCGACCGGTCGTCCATTGGTTATGACTTCCTGGCATTTAACCGTCCTATGTTCTTTTTGAACAAGTTTAAGCGCGATGCCTTGACCGATAGGAATTTATTTCTTTTCCGCTGCGGCATGGAAGTTGTACCGGAACAATACCCGGAATTTTATCAACTTTTGGAAAAACATCTTCCAGTAGATAAAGAAAATTATGGTACAATCAGAAGCGAAATATATCAATACACCTTCGGAAACGAGATCCCTTTTGAAGAGCTGAAGAAATCGATTACCCAATCCTTTTTTTCGTCAAAAAAGGATTAGGATAGAAGCGGAAGTTTTGCTTGCGAAGCCTCTAACTTCTTAAAATAATTATGGAGAGGACATGAGTTATAAAGCTGATTTTAGTGGCTTGGGTGCTAACTTAAGCGAGATTATTTATGCCCTGAAATCTTATGCAACCAGTGAATCCCTTGATTTATATGCCGGATCAGAATCGGCAGTGAGTTACCAAGGCACCTGGATGGGCAAAGGCTATAAGGTCTTTAATAAATGTGTCAGATGGATCAAATTTGATTTTACTGCACAAGATACCTCTCAAACATTAGAAAACATTATTCTTCGGCAATTTACTGATGCCATCAAGACCATCTACAAATTAAAATGTAGGTATACAGCTATCCAAGTTAAATGGCTGGAAGAAGCCATTCCAAGCCTGGTTAGCAATGGGGTCTATCGGTTCCGAGCTTACTTAAAAAATGAAAATATCCCCCTTGCAATCATAGAAGAATGCGATCAAATATTTACGTCAGAGACTTCCAATAAAATGGAATCGATTGAAGAGATCAGGCAATCAATCAAAAGTTTCTATTCCGCTGCCCGCCTTTTTTGGAGCATCTTGCTTTATTCCGAATATGAGAAATTGGTAAATCCCATTCAACGGATTATTTCTAAAGGTGATTTGATTAAAGAAAACCATATGTTCGACTCCTTGTCCAAGCTCTTTTTTACTATTAATCTGGAAGGCATCCTCCGTCAATATATTCCCGTAACTGAACTTGCGAAACTGTTAAGTGAACAGCAGATGACAGCCGAAGAGGTTGCAAAAACCCAATCGTGGGTAAATAAAATCAATCGGAACACGGCTAAAATTGACCCGCATGAATTTGAATGTGTCTTGCGAAATATTGCTGAAACGGTCTCGATTGCATTCAAAATCCCTGACAGCTATGAAAAACTGATTCTTAAACTGGATGCACTAGATTGTCGAATATTGCGCATGAACGATCGCAAGCATATCCATGACAGGCAAAGGTTAAAGCCCGGAGCAATCGTCTCGTGCAATGGTAATCAATTTACACTTGAACAGCTGTTAAGTCCGGAAAAGGCAAACGATCAGATCAAGGTGTTTGCCTTAGCTCATGACAATTCTGTCGTAAAGATGGCAAATAACCGCTTTAGGCTTATTCTTGATGCTCAAAAGTTAAAATCCTCCTCAGAGCATTGGGGCGTCAGACATGTTGAGATAGTTTTAAATGGACTCGACAACAAAGGCGTCTGTGTGCTGTTGGAGAGATTGCACAATCCTTTGTCAGACTGTGTATGGACCTGCACCTCGCCTATTTTAATTGAAGGGGACCGGACAGCCTTAATTTTAGCCAATCACCTAATGTACTGGCAGCAGAGCAATGCGGTTCCGGCAAATCTTTCCCTAAACCACTTGATGTTTGATTCCAAAGGTAAATTAAAGTCATTAAAACTCTGTAAAAAAGAAGCCGCCGATTATGGCAAATGGGAAAACTTTGCTTTACTGGCGTCCAAAGGTAATATCCATGTGCTTAATTTCCTCATGCGAGTCTCAAAGCTGTTTGAACATTCCGTTGCCAAGTATTATAGGGAACCTATCGCCAAATCGATTGAAATGGGATCGGTTGTACCGACCAATGTTTTAGGGAACTGGGAAGAGAAGTACAAATCCGAATTGCTGCGTCTTAGTAAAGAGGCATGTCAAATGGGCGAAGAATGCTTTAATGAGATCGACCTCATGATGTGCGACGATATGAATTATGAAGCAATTTCCAATACGCTAAAGCAAGATGTCTTTGGAAAATTGAAAGCTCTCTATGTGACTTCAACGACAGCCGGCACAGTTAGCGGTTCCCTGAAAGAGACTCTCATAGCCCACTACGGCGAATCTAAATGTCTATCGCTTGATGATTTTAAAGCGCAACAGGTCAAACAATTCAAGAATTATACTTCCTATTGTCAAAGTCAGTTGAAAAAGCTTTCGCTCTATAATTTTGAAACACAGCAGGTTAAACAATTCAATGAATACACCTCTTATTACCAGGGTCAATTTGATTTGATGATGAAATATAATAAATCGGCTATAGAGCAAAAAGATAAAGATGATACTAAGGGATTGCCGCCTAAATACACTCCTAAATATGCAGGAAAATGACTGACAAATTTGAAGAATTAAAAACTCAGCTGCGCATCGAACTTGAAGGTAAGATTAAAAATCAAATCAAAAAAATCAAGTGCCTTGAATGCGAACTGGAAAAATGTTCCACCTGGAAAGAAGCTTTTCATGAAGGGGAACTTTTAAAAGCCAACTACGGCATTCTCAAAAAGGGGATGGCTGCCATCACCCTGCTTGATTGGGAAACCAATCAAGAGATTCAAATTTCACTTAATCCTAAGAAGACTTCGCAGGAGCAACTGTCGGTTAAGTTTAAAAAAGCCAAAAAGATGGAGTCAGGGCTGGCAAGTGTCGCTCTCTTGCTGCAAGAGTCTCTCCAGAAGCTATCTTATCTCGAAGATAAAATGTGCCAACTGGAAAAGGCTGAAGACCTGAGCGAGTTCAAACCAAAGAAAATTCTCCCGGCAAAAAAAAATGTTCCTGAAAAAGCGCTCCCCTATAAGGAATTCACCTCCAGGGCAGGGATTAAAATCTTGGTCGGTAAGAATGCCAAAGCCAACGACAAGCTCACATTCGTTTATGCCAACGGAAGCGACTGGTGGCTCCACGTGCAGGATTTTCCCGGATCGCACGTCGTTATTAAAAGCGCCGATCCCGATCAAGAAACCTTAGAAGAAGCGATGCAGCTGGCCTTGAAGTACAGCAAAGCCAAAGATCGCGGTGAGGGTGAAATCTGCCTCACACAAAGGAAATACGTCACCAGGCTTCCAAGACACCCAGGGAAGGTGCAGGTCTCCAAGCATAAAACCGTGGTGATACGAAGGGCGACTGCTGATAGCCCATAACGACTGAAAGGAGCTATGGGGGAATGTACGTTATTTAAAAGAGCCCGGAGCGGAGCGAAGGGTGACTGGGGAATTCCTCCTGATTTGCATGCCAAACTTACCATTGCAGCACAGCTGAAGGGTAACAGCCTCAACCACTATATTACAGAAGCTTTACAGCGATTTGTGGTCTAACCACATCACTGATAAACACAAAGATCTTGAAGGTAAATAAAAAATTAGCTATGAAGGTTTTTAAGATATTGCAAACTGAGGCTTATTCAAAATTTAAGGAGAGAGTGATGTTGGTTTTACAAAATGCGTATAAAAGTATTTTTTTCCTGTTTTTACTCATATGTGTCCCTGAATGTATATATAGCGATAATTATCCACAATCTTTTGGTGAAGTAAATACAAGCACTGAAGTTATTGAAAATGGGGTGACCATTTTAGTAGATAAATCGAGGATGAAAAAATGCAAAAAACATATAAAGTTGTCGTATTATTTATATGTAGAAGATTTTATAAATAGCTTTATTGAAATACCAACGTCTAATGTTTCTGTTGACAGTTCTACAATTTCTTCTACATATCTAGCAGGAAGAGCTCCGATTTACAACAATCTTGATGAAAAAGTAGGAACATGCTCCGCTTCGTTTTTATGCATGCAAAATGAAGATGGCATATATACAGATATCTCTAATTATTTATCAGTTGACAATGGACTCGTCATATCATGGTTCACTCCTACCACGCTACTCAATTTAGAATTAGACAGCATTATCCATTCAATGGTTACCGAGTGCATTGTTTTGGCAAATACTAAGATTGGCTTTAATCCTTTTTACGGGAAAACGTTCAATATGATTGTTTCATCTGATGATGAAAAAATATATTTTAATTTGACTAAAATATAAAAAAAATCAAAGCGGTTTACAGCAAAACCGTAAAGGTGATCAATGCCGTCAAAGTTGGGTCCGAGCTTTTTGCGCAGAGATGCAATATGAACATCGATGTTCAATGGCCATATAGCCGTTGAGTCCATCCATTTCTGCGTGGATTTTATAGCCCGAAATTTCGGCTTGTAATTTTACGAGAGAGCAAATGTCCTCTTCATCTTCAATCAATAATAGCTTAGTTTTTTGCATATTAGCCTCATAGGTTTGAATTTTATCATTAATAAGCCATTAAAGTACAAAAATATTATTTATGTATAAAGTATTTGTAAAGTTTTTATAAATTTAAATGTCGATTGAATATTTTTACCTTTATTTTTAATCTGTATTCAAATAAAATGTCTTTATTTAAAGAGATACACATGTACTACATTATCCTCCTTTATGCTTTGTTTGCCAGCGTCTTTACAATCAGTAAAACGGGTCTAGAGTATTCACAGCCTTTTTTCCTAGTGGGAACACGTATGATGCTTGCAGGAGTAATCCTTATAGCTTATCAAGTGATCGTCCACAAACAGAAGTTTAATTTCGATAAAAAAACATGGATAAGGATTTCCCTGCTGGCATTTTTAAATATTTATTTAACTAATGTACTAGAATTCTGGGGATTAAAGTACCTCACCTCATTTAAAACCTGCTTCATTTACAGTCTCTCCCCTTTCTTCTCAGCCTTATTCTGCTACCTTCTCTTTGCTGAGAAATTATCTTTCAAGAAATGGGCAGGACTGTTGATCGGATTTGCCGGGTTCATTCCTATCTTAATGAGCCACACAGCGACTGAGGAGGAGACAGGGTATTTCCTGATTTTTTCCTGGGCCGAGATCGCCGTGATGATTGCAGCCGTATGCAGTGTTTACGGATGGATCCTCTTAATGCAACTGGTAAAAGACAGCAAACTTTCCCCCCTGACCGCCAACGGGACCAGCATGTTAATGGGTGGGACCTTTGCCCTCATGCAATCGATTGCAATGGAAACCTGGGATCCGATTCCAGTCTCGAACTTTTCCATCTATTTGGAGTGTACGATTTTACTGATCATCGTATCTAACTTGATCTGCTATAACCTCTATGGAACCTTGCTAAAGCGCTATTCCGCCACTTTTATCTCCTTTGCCGGACTGACAACTCCGCTGTTTACAGCTCTGTACGGTTGGATTTTCCTTGGAGAAGTGGTCACATGGCCTTTTTATATCTCTTTTGCCATTGT